>Ga0180007_10001243_pt1 | contig 36190 bp, 56 predicted proteins | sample MM_PC_MetaG_FD_121122 | JGI IMG/M metagenome (GOLD analysis project Ga0180007, IMG submission 121122) | Groundwater microbial communities from the Aspo Hard Rock Laboratory (HRL) deep subsurface site, Sweden - MM_PC_MetaG | ecosystem: Environmental > Aquatic > Deep subsurface > Groundwater... | reverse complement strand
TTCAGGGGATGGTAAGATGGATAAGGCTATACTAGCTAACCTAGTACAGGGTATGATAGATAATCCAGAGGCTATGGATATACTCATTAAAGAACAGCGGTACGATGAAACAGATGCCGTAGCCATTTGTCTTGCTGGGAGGAATACATGAAGAAACAGATAGTGGACCAACCACCTCAGTTAATGACTCTACTACTCAATGCCTATGCTGTTGCTCGTAACCAAAGCTGTGCGCACGCTATAGTAAAGTTCCATATAGCTTTATATAAGTACTGGAAGTATAATAGATGAAAAGGGAGATAACCATGTATGTAATGTCTAAGCCTCAGAAGAGGCGTGAAGACCTGTGCCAATGGGAGACACACTTCCATAACAAAGGTATTAACTGCTGGATACAGGAAAGAGCTGATGGTACATTTCAGCTAGAGGTAGATGCCCCTGAGGTAGTTAGACTAGGCAAAGACATAGGCCCTATCCCAGGTCCTTGTAAGTTCTGTGGAGAATGGCCTGATCCTAGTAAATACTATAAAGACTTTGATCCTTTGTTCTTCTGTTGTCCTAACCATATGAAGATGCATAGGAATCAGATGTCTGTTAAGTATAATAATAAGACATGGGATGAGATGATACTAGAGGGGAGTGCTCCTGATGACGAGGTGTAGCATATGCGAAGGCTTTGGTAGGATCTCTAACCCCCTATTTGGGAATAAAAAGGAGCCTAAATGGTCGGAGTGTCCTGATTGTGGAGGTACAGGCATTGGAGCACTTGAGGCTGCTGAGGCATATAAGCGGCGTAGAACAAACTTAGTATATAGTCTAGACATGTTACCAGGGTTTACTCCAATGGGGTCTATAGATGAAGTTCCTTATGACCAATGGTTCTTTAAACTAGCCAATATCATGTCAGATTACTTTAAGGATAAAGAGATTACAGAAGAATTAGAGTTTCTTAAGGGAGAATACTCAACTCATACGGGGGTTAAAGATGAAGACAATTAAGGTCTTTGAGGAAGTAATGATTACAAAAGAGCTTCTTCTTAAGGCACTAGACGAGGTATCTGTAGAATGGAGCAGAGAGCAGGCAGCGTTTAACTTACTGGAGAAGGTGTTTAGTGCACTACCAGGAAAGGATTCCTATGAAGACTCTTGACAGGATGTGTCAAAAGGCTCATGCTACAGCAGTTGATAAAGGCTGGTGGGAAGAGAGCAGGGGTATTCCTGAATGTCTTGCTCTTATCCATTCTGAAGTATCTGAAGCCTTAGAAGCCTTTAGGGTAGGAGATAAAGGCACAAGCATAGCCTATGATGGTATTACTAAGAAGCCTGAAGGTTTGGCTGTAGAGATGGCAGACATATTAATAAGGGTATTTGATGTGTGTGCTGCTTTTAATATACCATTAGCCGATGCTTTGGCTGTTAAGATGACCTATAATAAGACCCGTAGTAAAAGACATGGGGGTAAGATATGTTAATGGTAGGGTTACCCCTAGGAAAGACTACGAACGTTCAACACAGGGCAAGTATGGGACTCTCAGGCCTATTCCTGAAGGAGGTCGAATGAAGTATCTATTGTCCATAATAATGGTCATATGTCTTTTTCCATGGACAGCTGAAGCTGGTGTTCCAGGGAAGGTTAAGAGTGTAATGAAATCAACAGTGTTGTTGGTGGATAAAGACAGTGAACCCTATTGTAGTGGTTTTATAGCTGAGGACAGGAAAGGGGTATCTCATGTTTGGACTGCTTTGCATTGTTGTAGTGCTGGAGTGCAGGAAGTGTCTGGCAAGAAGTATGTAACTTATATGTATAGAAACGCTAGACATACTAGTTCTATAGTGCACGTTAGCGATGGTGATTCCAATGGTACTGATATATGCAGGTTGCCTGGAACAGCTAATAGACATACGACTGATCTAAGGATAGGAGACATAAGGTGGATAAAGTATCCTAATGATGGAACCTTACAGGATAGAGAGTTGTGGGCGGTGCAGCCATACTTTGATGAAGCGATCATCACTGTCAAAGGAACAACCATTGACTTAAAGGGCGATGCCATTCATTACAGTAGGTTATGGAGAATCACACCAGATGATCTAAACTTTAGAATGACATGGGTGTCTGGCATCATATTGCCTGGAATGTCTGGAAGCCCTGTTGTAGACAATAGAGGGGTAGTATTAGGTGTGGTATCTAGGTGGTATGGAGATGCCATATTTCCTGTTGGCGGCATAGCTATGTTCAATACTACTAATCTTGATTAAAGGAGGAAGAATGAAATATGACAAAAGGTTCTTTACTTGTTATACTATATTATGGGTATTACTAGGGGTGTTTCTAATTTGTACTGCTCCTGGGTGTGCTCGTCCCCATCTGTTAAAGATACCTAGACCTTCCTATCCTGTTATGGAAGATGTTAAGATAGACACAAATGGTTGTGTATGTGATACTATGTTAACAAGGGCCATAAACAATATGCTTAAGCTCCAAGAGTGGGGAGACTCTCTAAGCATATCACCGTGTTGGGAGGATAAATGAGACTAAACAAAGAAGAGTTATCTAGAGTAATACGTTATAGTGAGCTAACTGATGAAGAGTATGAGTTGATTAATAAGATGGCAGAAGCAAAAGAGCTGAAGTGTCAGTTAATTGCTGCCCATGAGTTTATGTACGAGTTTGAGGCTGCTTTAGACATAAGTCACTTATAACCTAGGAGGAATAATGTTAATGATTGAGAAAGGCTGTTTAGATGGTGTTGCTAAGAAGGTGCTAGAGGATAACAATGTTCTATTTGTAGAAGTAGAGCCTGGTACGCTTCAGAACCATAGAATACAGGATATCCATATGGTGAGACGATTAGCTACTGAGGGAGTTGATGCAGCAGTTAAAAAGATTAAGAAGGACGAAGCAGTACCATTTAGCATTACGTAACGTACCCCGCCCGATGAGACCAAACAAAAAGCCCCTTCCTTTCGGTTGGGGCTTTGGTCTAATTATGGTCTAATATTGGACTAATGATTACAGCACTTCTTGCAAGGCACCTTGTCTTTAATCTCAGGAGAGAGGCAGAGGAGCCACATAAGGCCTACAGCATAACCCAAGCCATGAGCTAAATGACCAATACCATCAGGTATCCACCATACAGCAATCTCTGACATAAAGAATACCAATCCCGGTACTAATATCAATCTATAAATCCCCTTTGTATATAAACCAACTGCTAGAGCAAGGGTACCAAAAGCAACAGCAGAGGAGCCAATACCGCCCTGTCCAAAGTGAAGACAGAGAACACCCTGCACTAAGGCTAAGATCAACCAGAATAGGATGACATGCATACAGCCTAGCTTACGCTCTATTAGGAGAAGACAAGGAGCAAGGATTGCAAAGTTACCAACAAGGTGAGCACAGTTGCCGTGTAGGAAGGAAGAGAGTACCAACCATACAGAAGGGGACATCTCATATACTACCAAGGCTTCTGCACCTTTGAGGGTGGTTGGACCAAACATTGGGGTTGTATAGAAGTAGAGGAATACACATACAGACAATAGAATGCCTGTACCTAAGCCTAATGGAGCTGATCTAGGTTTATTTAAGAAAGCTTCAGTCTTTCTTACAGCCCTTACTATGCATTGACACCCTTCCACTAAGAATGCACTCATCATCGAAACGATTCTCATAATGCTCCTTTACTTTGTCTTTCTCTCTTATATGTTCTACAAGCTCTCTGGTAACAGCCTGAGACTCTTTAAGTACCATTCTCTTCCACATCCATGTACTACCAGCTATGAAGGATACAAGCATAAGACCTGCTACCAGGGCATACTTATTCCACAAGGCCTTCTTTAGAAACCCACCTACAATAGCTGCTGTTATCATTCCTGCTCACCCCTCTTAAACCCATACTCCGTAAGCTCCCACACTGTATTGGCTAAAAGACTGCTCTGCCTTATCAAATAGTTTAAAGCTGCTATAAGACCTGCTATGCCTAGTATAGCTGCTGTAGCTACTGGTATCCATTCTGTTCCTGATCTAACAGGCTCTGCTAGTACTAATATCATCTTTGCACCACCTTCTCTAAGCCTCTAAGGTACTTAAGTCGTTCATTTATGTTACGTATCTTAGGCTTCTCAAAGACGTTTAGAAACCTACCAGTTGCTTCAGCGGGGCTCTGATATGTCCTGTTTAGATACTGTTGTCCTTCAGGCTCTGATAGAGCATAGTCTACCTGCTTCTGCCACGGTATCTGGGAGGCATCACGTACTCCATGGGCATTGTATAGCCCTTCTCTTCTTGGTCCTGTATGCTGGAATAGTCCTACCCCACCCTTACTAACACCCTTCTCTTTTATACCAGGATTAAACCCAGACTCAGCTTGTATGTTTGGTAGTATACCCATTGCTTTATTATGGGACAGTCCTTTGGTGTTAACAAGGTAATCATATATGTCAGCTGGGGCTACTTTGGCTTTAGTACCTATTTCAGAGGTTCCTCCTTGACCAATACCCATCCAAGCCTGTGGTTTCTTTGCTCTACCCATATTGTCTATAATAGGCATGGCTCCTGTAGAAGGATCTAATGGCATACCTGTACCTGATATAGCCATAAGCATATCTAACATAGGCATCATATCAGTAGTATTATCATCAGGGAATATACCATAGTTATCATTACCCCCAGCCATTGCTTTTATAAGGTCTTCTATCTTAGGCATGATAACTCCGATTAGCCTGTTTTAAAGGTACCTGAGGCTTCCATATAGGCCCACCATTGAACGATCTACCCCTAGTAAGGGGTAAGGCCTAGTCCTTCTCAAATAAGGCCTTCTCAGCCTTCCTACGACGTTCTAGGCCTTTTAGTACTCTTGTACCTACCTTATTCCATCTTAGTAGTTCATTAGCGGCTCGTAGGTAGTTACCATGATTAAGGTATCTACGTAGGGTAGACCTTAAGAAGGCTTGTTTACCTATATTAAAGACAAGAGAGACAAGAGCTGAGTACTGGTTATCTGATAGCTGAACACCTATTGAGTAGTCTACTACATGTTCTGCCCACTGTAGATCTTTAATAAGGTAGGCGTTGGCTTCTTTCTCAGTAATCTGATCTCCCTGTTGTACAAACTTAGTATGTCCATAGCCTATTGTCCACAGACCAGCAGGGCAGCGGTAGGCCTCAAGGGACAGGCCCTCAAACTTCTTGATTAGATCTAGACCTTCCTTGGTTAGTTTCATAACCATCCCCTTAAATACGCTATAAGTACTGATACAGCTACGCTAATACATCCTGCACCAAAGTAGAGCTTACCTCTTAGGTGTGATAGCTCCTTGAAGACCCTAGCAAACTGGTCATCCATCTTATCTTCTATGCGGTCTAGTCGTTGTTGTATGTTGGGATGTGTCATTACTTCATCTCTTCCTGTCTAGGTATGCTTTTAATAAAGTCTAAGGTACTAGCTGGTTTAGGGGTATCCTCCATAGAGTTTAGAAGATGTAGTCCTACTTGTAGTAGTCCTGGGTGCCATCCTTGTCGTAGGCCTGTAAGACCTTCAACGGGACCTCTTGTTAAGGTCTTTACAATGCGCTGTTCTCCTGGTATAAGGGATGCTCCGTGTTGTAGTGCTTTGTCTGGTCTATCTATAAAGCCTGTTACAGCTGGGTAAGGCTGTAGATCAAAGGCACCAGTAGCGGCTTGTATTGGTAGGGAGTTAGGTACGTCATAGCCAGTAGCTGCGATAATGGCCTCTCTCATCATTAGGGGGTATGCCAGCCGTTTAGCCATTAGAGTAGTGTTACCTATCATTGCATCGCCTACCATACGGTTAATAGTATTACGAGACCATGTAGTAAACGGGATAGCCTCACCAAGCGCATTAGCTAATAGCTGTGGTTTATCAAATATTGAGTATATGTAGTTTACCCTTAAGGTACGCATAAGCCCTGCTCTAAAGGCAAACTCTTTGATACCGCCCTTAAGACCTTCCTGTACGTACTGAGCTTGTCCTGGCAACAATCCCTCTAAATGAACCGCCTTAGGGCCATTACGCAGTATATCATCATATACACCAAGGGATATCGCTGACCGGTTGTATCTGTCCAACCCAGTAAACCCCTTCATTAGAGCCTGTGTCATCTTATCTATGCCTTTATGAAACCCGCTTAAGGCCTGTACATCTTCGTTAGACTCTAGTAACCTAATACTGCCTGGTTTAGAGAAGATACGCTTAAACCTGGCAGATACTGCTTTATACTTACTAGGCGTTTTAGCAGCAAGTTTCATTCCTCTAAGTACTGATTTAATGCCTATCTCAGGAGAACCTACGTACATGGGCTGTAGTATCTGTTTAATGTGAGCAGTTGGGTTAGCTCCTATCCAAGAGGAGAACATAACCTTGTTCATGTCACGTAAGAGCTGCTTACCCATACCAGGCTGTTGAGCATCTACTACGTCCCTAATACGCTGCATGGTCTGTTGACCCTCTGAGGATACAAGAGCTTCTATAGGAGCTTCGTAGGTAGAGCTAGTGGAAAGGCCTGTAGTTCTCTTAACGTAATCCATCAGATAGTTAAGTTCCTTGGTCTTACCCTTTAAGCCTAGTATAGCACGATTATAGTTGATCTGTGCTACTCGTTCGGGAGTTAATAGAGCTTCTACATGGGTCTCCCAGATACGTCTATCAATAAGCTTTAAGAGATCGTCTTCATACACCTCTTTAGGAAGTTTAGCTAGTTTAGCTCTATGCTTGACGGTACTTGGGATAAGATCTCCCAGGGTCATCTGTTGCTGTTTCAGTGAAGGTACTACCACCTTATCTGGATTAGCTACATGTACCTTGAGACGGCGCATGGTGGGGATATAATCATCTAGTTTACCTATCTTATGTCCTTTGTTCTTTGCCATTGTATGGATAACATTAGACATTCTATCTACTAGGGGTTTAAGAGGCTGAAGCTCAGGAGTAAGAGGTATCTCGCCACGTAGCATTTTAAGAGCGTCTACGCCTGACACACCTGCTGTATTAAGACGTTTAGTTATAATGTTTCTTACTCCATACAGAGTAGCTGTTTGTCTAGCTGCTGCGTTCTTCGCTGTTTCTAGTGCTGCTGGGATAGTAGTTAGTGTGGTAGAGTGGGCTGCATCAATCTTGGCAAAGGCTTCTGTGGCGTTAAGACCAGATAAGGCTTCGTCGGATACCCCAGGAACTGTGGCTGGATCTACCCCCATTGATTTAAGGCTTTTATTAAAAAGAGCTAACTGATTGTTACGGGCTATATGGTCTGTAGCTATCTGCTTTTCTACTGCTGATATTTCGTTACGAGTTCTCTTTACTGCTGTACCAGGAGTCCAGCGTTTATTGATAAGTTCGTATGGGTTCTTGGGGGCCTTAATAACACCCAGAGGTTTCTCACTTAGATCAAACTTCTTGGATTGAAAAGGGTTCTTTACTGGTCTTCTAGTAAGTATCTTAGAGGGGAACATCGTCTTTAGGTTCTTATTGGCTGTAGCAATACCCTCTTCCATTTCATCAAAAGCAACTTTAGACTTAGCTTGTCCTTCGGCAATCTGCGCTTTTAGTCCAGATTCGTGTCCCATCTCCTTAAAGAATGAGTCCACTTTAGGGGATTTCTTAGGGATTATGCCGCTTAGTATCATCTGTGGTAGGGTCATTGCTCCAGTAAATGCTGCTCCTGCCTGTCGTGCTGGTAGTGTCTTAGCTCGTTCTTTTATGTTCTCTACCATACGCTGGAATATACCAGAAGCTTCTGATTGCTTAGGCTCATACTGTATGTTCTGTGCTTTTGCTATATCCTTAGGTTCTGTAGTACGTTGAAAGATTATATCTGATAGCTTTTGTAGTGGATCTGCCTTCTTACCTGCATGAGCTATCTGTGCTCCTGCTACTGCTGCGGGAACATCTAAAGCATACTTGGTAGGAGTCTCCAGTAGTTTAGGGATTACTGCTGCTGTTTTATATGCATCATAGGCTTTCATAGCCTTTCCTAAGATCTCCATGAATGGGGACTGTTCCTCTTCTTCAGAAGCTTTAGGAACACTCTTAACGAAGTCTAGAGCCTTGGAAGGAGTTTCTGCTGGAACGCTTTTAACGAAGTCTAGTGTGGATGCCATAGGGTTTACTTAACAAGTCCTGGAAACTCTGTATCTATTACTTGGGCTATCTCTTCATCTGACTTACCCTGAGATCTTAACTCTTGCACTCTACCAGCAGCCACTGCTACTTGAGGATCTTGTGCCACTGGGGCTGGTTGTGCTGCTTGTCCGTATGTACGGTTATATGCTTCTCTAGCCTCTGCCATTTCGGCCTCTGGGGACTTAAATGTACCACCAAAGGTTTTGTCAATCCACCCCTTATTACCAGACTTCATAACACGCCATTGAGTCAAGAACTGATTGAATGTAGGAGGTGCTTCTCCTGCTGTCTGTGATCTAAAGGTTATAAGGTCTCTAGATGCTTTGTCCTTAATGGCTTGTTGGCTTGTATCATAGTCCTGTCTGAACTTCTCTTTATCATAAAAACCTGGCTCATCTAAAGACTTTTGGTTAAGTTCTACTCGTTGCTTGTACGCTGGATCTGACTGTCTCATAATATCAGCTATCTTCATCATGGTAAGCTTACCCATAATGTCTGATTTAGAATCAGCGTAGTCTTTACCTGTACCAGCTATGGTATCTCCTAGGCCTTCGAAGAGTGCTTTTAGTGCTCGTTTACCTGATGCCATATTGTTGTCCTTTATCCTACGCCATTTACCCAATCTACTCTACGACGTTGGAGGTCGTCTGCTTGGGCCTGTCGGTTTTCTTCTGGGCTGTCACCTAACCTATATTGCTCTACATCCTCATCAAGTACCCACGGGGCGTCGCCTTCAGGCCATAAATCCCCATAGGATCTGATAAGATCGTTACCCGCTAGAGCCATACAGGTGTGATAGCTATCTCCATCATCTTTGTTTTCAGCATCACAGTTTATTTGTCTATTTTGGTAGTCTGTGAGAGCTAGGGCTTTCTCCTCGGTCATCTGGCCTTTTACTTCTAGTTCATATCTTAGTTTATCTATTTCAGATCTTATCCTGTTGAATTCTATTTCAGCATCTGTACCTCTTATTCTGTCGAGGACATTGGCTGTGTCTAGTTCTAGTTGTTTCACTGAGATCTTGATATTCTTGTTCTCTATCTGGGCTGCTTGTTGCCAGTTGCCTGATTGGATAGCTGCGTTGAATTCTTGTTCATTGCGTTGTTGTAGCATTTGGGCTTCTGCTGCCATGCGGTTGGATTGTAGTTCTAGGAAGGCTTGGCGTTGGGTCTGTTGTAGGTCTTCTTCGCCCATACGGTTTACTCTATCACCAAGACCAGAATCTGTAAGGCCTCTTTCGGATAAAGACTCGTATCTTTGTTCTCTAGCTGGTCTAGCCTGACGTTCTAGATCTATGTTAAGGGCTTCACGGCTTGCTCCGAATTGGGAGTCTAAAGCACTGCGTATACCTTCCAGGCCTGGTAGCTTAATCTCAGGTACCTGTATAGGAGAGATATTCATGGGGGAGTTGAGAGCGTTGGCATCAAAGCCGCCTCCCATGGGGAACATACCACCTGCTGGGGCGTTGGGTATTGGAGGAGCTTGAGGATCTGCTATTTCAAATTGGGGTCCGCCTTCGTTTAGGCCCTTCTGGACATTATTAATGTTATTCATAGAGTTATGATAAGCCCGTCCACTCAACGCATTCTCAGCCGCGGCATTATGCACCTGCCCAGCGTAGCGGCCCATAGAGCCCTGAGAGCCTGCGCTAGTTAAGTTCTTAAATTGATCCCATAGTTTAGTTTGAGCCATTATATCTTCCTCCGATCCATACTACCATACCGAGTCGTTCCAAAAGGAGTTCCAGAGCCTACTGAAGATCTTTCGTACTGATCACCAGCCATTGCTCTCTCCTGCCTACCCTGTTGGAGTTGGGCTAAAGAACGTCTACGTCCTTGAGCATTCATGGCCTTTATCTGATTCTTACGGTTCTTGCTCTTCTTGTAGTCATAGTTACGTCTCTTTTCACCTTCACTAAAGGCTGCTCCTATACCCTTCATGGCTGATCCGGCTGCTCCCATGCCCATCTTGTACTTAAGCATCTTTTCTTGGTATTTACCATAGTTGTCTATCATCTTTTCCCAGGGTTCTTTTTGAGGGGGTGGGGTAGTAGTTCCGTTATTCAATGGGCTTTCAGCTATTGAGCTTTGTACGTTCTTACCTAGTGTCTGTGAGTCTGGTATATTACTGAACTTAAATGTGCCTCCTGGTTGGGAAGAGCTTTGGGGAGGACTAGACGAGAGCGATGGTCTTGAGGATACCTGAGGACCCATTGGGTTCATCATGTTGGAAGGTATCTTGGGGGCTGGAGCTTCACCTGATAGAGTGGGAAAGGAAGGAGATTGGCCTGCTTCTGCTGAGGGAAAAGCTAGATCAGATACGCTGGACATTAGGTTTGTACCAAAGCCTGGTTCTGTTACTGGCATAGAAGGGGCTGGGGGAGGCATATCTACTGGAGGAGCCATTGAGGCCATGTCCATTGGAGGCATAACTGGTGCAGATACAGGAGGGGTCATAGGCATAGCTGCGCCTGATATAGCGCCTAGGTCAGGTGCTCCTACTGCTCCCATGCCTGCGCCTTCCATGCCACCAGCTGCTCCCATTCCTCCTGCCATGCCTGCTGAGGCTGCCATCATAGCTGGGCCTGAGAGCACTCCTAAGGCTTGTCCAAATTCTGGGTCAATCATTGTAGCTATTTGAGCTAAGGGGCCGCTTCCGCTTAACATGGTGTATCTCCTTTTTTAAGGCTCCAGCGTATTTCATTCTGGTATTCATTATTGTATATACAGGACTCAGGTAGTATACAATCTTGGGTAAAACCTGCCTGTTTGAGTATCTTATTGGTACGTTCATCTGATTCTAAGGTTACACAGAGGAGCTTGTCTGTGGAGCCTTTAAAGAGGTATAGGCCTAGATCCTTGGCTATCTGTAGTCCGTAGCCTTTGCCTTGTTTATGTTTAAGAAGGATTATAGAGATCTCTGTTATACCTGTGTTAGGGTGAGGGGATATATGGGAGAAGCCTATCTTGTTACGTCCTTCATATATAGCCATGAGGCTTCCATACTTGGTCTGTATTGAACGAAACTGTATCATGTTGAGGTAGGGCTGGACATGTCTAAAGTAAACCCCGTAGGAGGGATCTATGTAGAGCTTGAATAGGGTGTCACAGTCACACTCTGTAGCGTACTGATATCTTAGTAAGGTTTTGTCCATAGTTTAGCTCCGTCACTGTAGAGCATTAGTGCTTCATAGTTAGAGCACATTACGTAGGAGGCTTGATTGTCTATTGTTTCTCCGCCTTCTCCAACGATTGTTATATTATAAGCATTACCACATGCTCCTGTTTCATCCTTAAATATCCATATACGACCTGCTTGACCTGTTATCTGAGACGTAAGAAGAGTTATGGTGTAGGAGGCTGCAATGGTAACGATACTAACTATAACTGTACTAGCTGCTACGTTAGCTGTAGTGGTTATCTCTTCTCTATTAAGAGAAAGCTCTTTAATACCTGTGGATATAGTAGGAGCAGCAAGTGTCTTTGCGCTAAGAGTCTGAGTGTCAGTAGTGCCTACCAGGGTTCCACCTACTCCATGAACGGCTGTAGAGTCTACTTCATGGGCATTAATGTAGGTATTGGTGTTATCAATATCAGCATCAATCTTGGTGCCAGGAGAAGCCTGGGTTCCTGTTCTGGTGTATATTCTATTTACTGCCATAAGGTCTCCTTACCATGTAGATAGTAGTGCTCTTTTCCAAGTATTTGTAGAAATACAGAGATAAACATATGTATCATCAAAAGCTATTGTACCTTTAACCCCAGGATCTGTGGCTGCTGTGGGTACTGTAGCTGATGGTAGTTCTAGGAGGCGATGCCATACGGCTAGTCTCCATGAGTCTAGTTCTGGGTCTTTAAAGCTTTTGGGTGGTGCTCTTAGTGCCATTAGTAAGTAAACCAACGTCTTCCTAGCAGTTTAGCTGCTAATAGTAAGCGGTTGAATTGGAAGTTAGAAGAGCCTGTGTTGTTCTCTATCTTGAATCTAATTGTTCTAAAGGAGTCTTGGGTAAGGCCGTCAGCTGTGAAGGAGTCGCTTAGTTCCTCGTAACTGTCCCAGTCTATATCTATGTCCCAGTCCATCTCTGTAGCCCAGTTAAGTTGAGCTGAGGATAGGGACATTGTATCTGAGGTTTCGGTACCTGCTCCTTTATCATAGGTTACTGTTATGGTAAGGCCGCCTGTATCAGTGGCTGAGGCAAAGCCTACTAGCTCTCTAAGGAACTTCATTTCGCCTTCGTCCCCAAAGTCGTAGTATTTAGTGGTACCGTAGGCGTCTACTTCTATGTTACGAGCTGAGGCATCATCTATGTAGAAGGTAGAGGTAAGGTCTGCTACACTGTGGAAGGATATTCTGGATAGGATTGCTGTGGCTGTGAAGACTACGGACATTTGGGACCAGCCTGAGGAGGCTGCTAGGGAAGTGCCTTCTACTGCATTTGTACCGTCTGTGTCTGTCTTTTCTATGATACAGTCGCTGGAGGCTGCTGTGTTGCCATAGGCATATATCCTGTAGCGTTCTCCAACTACTGTGGTTATGTCTTGGTATATACCTTCGTCTATGGCATCTGTTACTACTTTACAGCAGTGGGTTCCTTGGTAAGGGCTGGTAGTGGACTTCTCTGTAGTGGTAGGGGTTCCTAGGTCTGTCCAGCCTGTTGGGTTAGTACCTGTGTCTGCTGCTCCAGCTGCTTCCATGGAGCCGTTGGTTATAAGTTCTGTAAGGGATTCTACACCTTTACGGGACTCGGAGAGGCGTAGTATTACACCGTCTGTTGTTCCTATGAATAGTTCGTATTCACCTGAGGTTGTGTTGTATACTTGGGCTGAGCAGTTGGCTGATATGTTCTTAATGGGCCAGAGGGAGTTGCTGTTGTAGTCGTATATGGAACCCCAATCATTGTAGGTACCTCCAGAGGATCGGTAGAAGGAGAAATACCAGTTGCGTTTACGGTAGAAGGTTCCTACTGCTGAGTTAAGAGATCCTTTGGCTAGGCCATCAAAGTGTTCGTAGCATTTGTATTCTTCACCTGTATCTGGTACTGGTAAGTGGTATATGTTACCGCCTTCATCTATGGCTTTAAGACCTTCTTGGGAAAGAAAGATCACGACTTCACGTAGTACGCCTTCTGCTGTTACGTAGCCTGTTGATACTGTATGTCCTGATACAGCACCTACACCCTTTTTCCAGTCTCTGGCTACTGTGTATGAGTAGTCTCCGTAGCCTGTTACATAGCCAATGGAGTTAGACTTAAATACCAGTAGTTTCTCACCTAGCTGTCTTACGCCTGTTATAACTGTACCATCGTCTGTATCAAAGGACCAGTACTGCTCTGCTTCATCCCAGCCTGTTGGTGAGTCTCTATCTGAGTACATTACAGCGGTAGGAAGCTCAACCCCTAGGATAGTACAGTGGGCTGCTACCAGTCTATCGTTGAAGGTAGCAAAGTACTTGGCTCTGGTGGTTGCTGTCCAGCCGTTTGCAAAGGAGGACATCTTGACTGCTGCTGGGACACCTGTTACGTCTCCGTCCCATACCCATGGTTCTTGTGAGAAGTTGGTTCCTATGGCTCTATCGTTGACACAGACTACGCTATGCAAGGTATCTGAGAAGTTACCCATTACGCCTTGAATAGCTACCCATTTAGAGGTAGCTACGTCCCAGTAGTATAGAGTAGTATCTGACATGCACATGAGGAAGTTCGTAGTATCCCTCATTTGGAAGTCAAAGATACCGTTAATGGAGTTGGTGCTACCTGAACCACCTATTTGAGCTGAATGGCGTACAAAGCCTGGTACTTGCTGTAAGGAGCCATCGTACCAGATTACGTTCTGGCAGTCTGCAAACTCGTTATCTTTAACCTGGCTGGAGAGCTTGTTGGAGTTCAACCCTCCGGAAAACTCGGATAGTTCGATAGTTTTGATCTCTACTTCGTTCTGACCCATGTTTACCCTATCTTAAAGGGGTATCCTGTGATACCAGATGAGGAGCTTAGGTTCTCTACTCTGCGCTTTCTTGCTTGGTTACGGCTGTTTCCTTGCTGTTGTTTAAGGCGTAGGATCTCTGCTGTGTTACGTTCTTTTATCTTATCTGCTGCTTCAAATTCATAGAGGTTAAGGTGGCCTGTTTCTACTGCCATTTCTAGGACAAGGCCCCACCACTCCTCTGGAAGATCTGGTACATCTTCTACGTACTCTAAAGACCATGGGAGTTGTAAGGCATAGATGTTAAGGGTATTGGCACCTGAGGGGATTGGTGCTAGTATTAATCTTATATACTGGGTACGGAGCTTGTTGGGTTGGATTACACCTAGTATGTTACCATCTGAGTCTTTAAGGGTTATATCACCTACTGTAGAGGCTGATACCCTGAAACGTATAACGGTGGTAAAGGAGCCTGTTATAGCTACTGAGGTGGTACCGTTAAGGGATACTGAGGTAGGGGATACTGTGTCTCCTGAGGCATCTTCACCTATTACTTTAACGGTTTGAGAAGCGTCTGAGGCGGAGGAGGATACTACGGTTAGGTTGCCTGCTGTCTCTGGTTGGGCTTTAACTTCATATATACCTTCTACTGCATAACAATAGGGGTTACCTGTAGTAGATTGATCTGGGTCTGAGTTCTCTATGTCGTTTACTGATACTTCGTCTAGGGTTACATTGGTATCTTGGTCTACTATGTTCTTAATACGTCTATAGGAGCATTCTATGTAGTATTCTCTTTGAGAGGCTACGGTATCAAAGGATATAGGTCTATTCTTATGGTCAAAGTCTATTTCTCTGTATAGACGGTCTTGAGCATCGTTGATCCATCTGTCTACAGAGGCATTAGTTAAGGAGGCGTTCTTAAGCCTAGCCTTTATCTCTGATCTTAAGTTGAGTAGATTCCACTGTGTTGACATGTTATTAACCCTTCATTAAATAGCCCTCAGGCTTCCATATTGCCCCGTGGTTGAACGATCAGGGGCTGGGTGGGGGGTAGGCCATTAGAACGCTGGTGCACTGATGGAAAAGTAGAAGCTGTCAGATGTGTCTGAGAAATCATTGGCCTGAATTGAGGCTGGAGGAGCAGCAACTGCATAAGCATTAATATAAGATAATGTTCCTACAGTTTCCACCATTGCGGAGAAGTTATTGGCTCCAAGTCGAAGCTTTCCTGAGCCAAAGTATGCTTGGGTGGCTGCTCCTGCTGTTGTGTAAGGAATGTACCAAAAAACGTTCACAGCATTGGCTCCAGCTGTTGCTTGTGTAACGAAAGCCCCTTGAATGTGTTGGATACCCTTTGCATCCAGTTGATACTTAATTGAGGAGGTGGGGCTGAAATTAAGGTTTGTGGCTGCTGCTCCTCCTTCATCAAAGACTTCTGTTGCATCTTTACAACCATTCTGACCAACCGGCATGGTAAACTTGGTAGCAAAGGCATCACGAAGAGCATCTTCTGTACATCCACCTGAGTTGGCTGCTGAGATGGTAAGGGAGGGTACCCATTTGGTTGCATCATAAGTCATGCTAACTGCACCTATTAAGGACATGGATTTACCATTGTAGTCTGTACCATCTACGTAGGATACGGCTACGATACCTTGGTCATCGGTTCCTGAACAGGCTGCGTCTGTGTAGGCGAAGTCTGCTTCAACTGGGGCAAAGCGGTAGACGGGGGAACGTGACATGCCTAGTTGGACACCTGCTTTAGCGTTGGTGCCATTGATGAGGTAGATGAACCAGGGCATGGCAGAGGCCCAAGCAGCATCTGTGATACCAAAGACAGCGTTTTGGAAGGAGGTAACCCAGGGGATTGTCCAGGTAGAGCCTGAGATGTCTAGGAGGACTGTGGCACCTCCTGTAGCACTGGGGAGTTCTACTAGGGTTTTACCTACTGTTGATACTACTACGCTTCCTCCTGCTACTGATGTTAATAGTTTTCCTTTTCTTATTACTGACATGGTTTGTTCCTTTTATAGAACCTATTTCTAGGTAAGGGTTATATACTGCTTATGTGGACGTTACAGTGCTTGATTGTAAATTCTGAACCATCTGTTAGGTTGGCTGCTGATAGCCAGATGCAATCTCCTGCAAGGATTGTTTCAAAGCCCGATGCGGAGCGAGAGCGTATTTGGCCTGATGAGTTGTCTTCAATCCCTAGAGCCTGGGAGCCATTATAGATAAACATTCCTCCGTAGGATTCTTTCTTATAAGACATTTATATTATCCACCAGTTAGAGTTACGGGCTATTAGGGTTACTGCATCATAGTCTACTGATAGGGTTAATGATGCTGCTCCGTCTATTGTTTCTGCGCCTTCTGTAGCTATAACTATGTTTTGGGCTGATGCGTTACCGCCTTCGTCTTTTATAACGAGAATACGTCCATCTACACAGTCAAGTGATTTAATTGTTATAGTATCAGCACCTGCAGTATCACAACCAAAGTAATAAGAATCACGAGATGTATCTACTGAAGCTGTTACGGCTTCTACGTCTACTGAAAGGGCTTTAATAGAGAGTCTGCCTGTACCATGAAGACGCATTTGTTCTGCACCACGAGGGCTGAACATTATATAATTGTCGTCTGTAGTTGGGGCTGAACCCGTTCCTACATTCACTCCTGTGGATATTACAGCACCTTCTTGATCGTGAGTAATGCTGACCCATTGGTTGTTAGAAAGATCAGGATCAACGGCAGAGTGAATGAAAACGGTTGGGTTTGTAGATGCCCCAGAGTGATCATAGTCCTTAGACCTCCAGTCGTAGTGACCATAGATGAGGTTGCTATTGACATATGGAGCTATGTGCATACCATCATCCGCATAAGCACCTATGTAACTAGAGAGATAGGCATAGATGCCGTTACCGCATGTGAGGTCATTGCCTATAGTCACGTTGCTATCCAAATAACATAGACCATCTACCTCTAGCCTACCGTTTACATATAAGTCGTCGTCAGAGGACAGATGTGTTGGAGTCCCAGCCGAATGTCCTATCTTTACATAACCATCTGTACCTGCTCCTGCTTTTGCACCACCGTATATTTGAACAATACCGCCGTTGTGGACGCCTGCTCCGCCTGAACCAGCAGCATCTGCTGCAATGGTAAGACCAACACCGTTAGCATCAGCTATGCCTTGGGTGGGGACGGTTATAGAACGTGCTGCTGAGTTGGCTAGGGTTAGATCACCGTCAAGGGCAAAGGTGGCCGCTGTGGTTCCTGTGTCGGTGTTCTGGGCGTGGCTGGCTGATATGGCTGCCTGTGCTGCTACGCTCAAGTTTGCATCAACGTCGCAGGGGCCTGCGGCTATGACTGACTGAGCACCTGCGGAGAGGGCTACGTCGGCTATTGCACCTGCGGATACTGTGCCTAGATCGGCTATTGTACGGCCTGCGTTGGTCCAGTTTGAGGCCATAGAGTCAATGTCAAGGGTTGTAATGCCTGCTACAGGGCCTTCTAGGTAAGCTGCGTAGTTGGTACCGCCACCTGCTGATGTGGCGTATATACCGTAGGAGGTTTGGGTTACTTGGGAGGCTGCTACGGCATAGAGGCCATAGTTTAGGGATCCACCTTGTGAGGAGGTGTAGTAACCATAGTTGGTGTCTGCTGATTGTACGTAGGAATAGGCACCATAGGCTATGGAGGTTCCTGCTGAGTCTCCCGTTACGTAGAGGTCTAGACCTTTGGTTGTTTTGCTGCCTGCATCTGTCGCACCGCTGTTGGTTATTTGAACATGTTGTCCTGTTACGTAGCAGTGGTCTGTTGAGGTGTCTGCTCCGTCTTTGGTTATACCGATTGAGTGGCCGTAGATGTACTGGTCTGTGGCTGTTACAACAGCGTGGTCTACAACGGTAATTAACTGGCCGTAGGTTTGGATACCAGTTGTTGCAGTTGTTACAACATCTACGTCTATGCCCTTGTTGTTGGTGGTAGCTGTAGTAAGATCGATGTCTAGGATACCTGCTGTGAATGTGTGGGGGGTAGAGCGGGCGTCAAGATACATCATGTCTGTTGCGCCTTGAATCTGTTTGTAGTCTCCTGAGAGGACGTTAAAGGGGGATGTGGTGAGGAGGCAGTTGGGGGCCGAGGCTGTGTCCCATTCGATTGAAGCGTCTGGGGTGCCTGTTACGTTACCAAATTTGATTGGTATGTCGTCTGCAAAGAAGTCAGCACCGCCACCTGCAAAGGAGGCACCACCATCTGAGTCAATCCAGGCTACCTCTACGCCTGCTGAATCAACAAAAGACACTTTGTTTCCTGCTATAGCGTCTCCCATCTTTATTACGAGGTCTTCTCCTGATGGAGCTACAAGGTCAAGGGCGCCTTCTGTTATGATCTCATCATAGGAGGTTACTTTACCTGTAAATACATTAGCTGAGTAATAAACAGTCATACTGGTCCTCCATTCTTATCCTACTCTAACAACGTCCATGCGGTACGCTGTTGAAGCGTCTTTGTTAGCGACAATTATTTTCCAGCGTAGCCAGGAGTAGCAGGCTAGTTTCTCTTGGTTATCTGCTGCCACGAAGTCGGCTGTAAAGTTGGCAACCCCAAAGGTAGCGTTGGTTATATCATCATATTCGATTGAAGCTGCTGTGGTTGAGTTACTAGCTGCTTGGCAGGAGCCTTCTAGGGTACAGGTTATGGTACCACCTGCTCCGCCTGCGGTCCATTCTAGCTGGGTTCCTAGCTTACGGGAGCCCATCATGCTTACGTAGTGGTAGGTAGTGCCATCTGCGGCAGAGCCTGCGGCTACGTTAAAGAGGGTTGTTGTTATCTTTCTGGATTTTACTGCTGACATAGGTTTCTCCTTTTATGTCCTAAAGCTAATTCTACGGTTCTAAGAGGTTGAGGTGGGGTTAATGGTTAAATACAAGGAGAGGGGTACGTTTTAGTACCCCCTACCATTTACTTAACCGATTTTACGGGTTTGGCTGGTTTCTGAGCTAGAAGTTTCTCGATTGCTCGATATTCTCCTTGGATGGCTTTCATCTCGTCAACACCGGCCTGGATCTTACGGTCAAGCTCTGAGCGATGCTTGCCCAGCTCCTGCACTTGGGCCTTCGTCGTTTCAAATCTTTCCGTTATCTCGGTCTTCATTGCTTCGAGTTCCATGGTACCTCCTGATTTACAGTATCTTAATTGATACTGGGGTGAGACAGATACTAGATCACCTCCTATCAGTTAAATAGGTTAATGGGTTGATTATACATCAACACCATCTACTTCCTCGATGAAATCTGCGAAGTCTTCTGGATACTTCTCTGCCAGTTTCTTCATCATACGTTCCATCTTGATTCTGAGGGTTTTGCCTGTTTTAGCTGAATAGGAGTTAAAGTGCCATTCTCCGTCATCATTATGAGGAGAAAGCTGCGTTGCGGTACCAGCTGCATCAATAACGAAAGCTTCGCCACCTGAGCTGTAGAACTGCACAGCATTGACGATTGCTTGACCGGCCTGAGGAGGCGTAGCTGCGTTGACAATAGTTAAAGTATTATCTTGAGCTGTACCTGCGCGGTCTACGACACCGCCGATTTGGAGGCCTTGACCACCGTTGGGGACTGATACCCAACCCTTGGTTGCATGTGTAGTGGACTGGATAACAAAGTCTTCACCAGACCCATCACCACCTGCAATACCACACTGGTCAATGATTACGTTGGCTGTACCCTTGGCCTGTAAGAGCAAGTCAATATGGGTATCGTCACCGAGGGCCTTGATGCTGGGGGAGCCATCTGCGGCACAAGCGGTGATTTCAATATAGTCTACTGCTGCTGCGGCTGTCTTGAGGGACAGGATTTCTTCAGCGTTTTTGGCGTTGAAGAGGAAACCTACGTCATCTTCGCCATCGTTCTGCATAATGACTTGGACACCAGTATCGCTGGCTTTTAAGGTAGCCCAGTTGACTGCGGCGGTTCCGCCACAAGATACTTGGAAGATAGGTTCTGAGGCTGCGTTCTGGAGGATAAGACCCATATCAGCGATGCCAGTTGCCCGAATAATTGGGGAAGCAGCTGCTGAGTTGATGAGATCCATGTAGCATACACCAGTTGCTACTGGGGTACATGCAAAGATAACTTCATCTTGATCGTTTTCGAACTTGAAGCCCTTGTCTGCTGTGCCCATACAGGCTAAGCTGATAGGATCTGCTGTTGCTGCGTTCTTGACCTGGAGGTAGTTTACAGCCGAGCCGGTTGCTTCAACCAGAAGGACTTCGTTACCTGAGGAGTCAAGGAGACCACCGTCGTCCATGAACTTGATGTCAGAGCCTGCTGTAATCTGTAGAAGATTGGCAGCAATGCTGATTTCATCTGTACCTGCTACGGCAAAGTTGATGGTTTTGCCTGTGAGGCAGTTGACTGTGGTATCGCCACTATTGTCATGTCCGATGTAACATTCCGTACCTGCGGGAAGGGTTACAGCGTTCATGATTACGTAACCACTGTTGTCTAGGTGATTACCCTTCATGTCGAGAGAAGCTGCTGCGAAGGCATATTCATCGGAGCCTGCTACGGCTACGTTGACTGTTTTGCCAGTTACACAGTTGACTGTTAAGTCACCTGAGTTGTCACGGACTGCATAGCAGACTGTGGCCGCTGGGGCTACACCATCGGTATCGAGGATGAGTTCGTCTACCGTGATTGGGCCAGCTACTTCAAAAGCAGCTAGGGTAACTGTGCCTGATGCTGTAAGGTTTACGCATGAGACGTTACCTGATCCGTCGACTTCAAAAGAACCGAGATCAATGGTTCCTGAGGAGCCTACAATGGCGTTTGCACCTATGTTTAAGGCGTTTACGATTCCTGCGTCTGACATGTCAAGAGCATCTGTTACAACGGCTGTTGCACCAGTTGTTTTAACGATTATAGCATCCGTAATGGTTGCTGTGGCATGATAGGCATCTACAACAAGAGCAGAGGCTAGGGTTCCAGTGGCTGAGGCTCTGAGTTCAAAGTCATAGTCATTGGTTGAGTCTGCTAGGTTGAAAATGACATCATTGGCATCAACTGCTACGGTCCATGCACCTGCGTTGTATACTGCGTCGCCTGTAATAGCAGAGCCTGCTATAGCTGCCCAAGAAGTACCGTTACTGAACTTAACGCTATTGGTAGTAGAGTCATAGACAATACCGCCTTCGTTGCCAGAGGCAGCTGCTTCTAGAGAGGCTGTGGCTACTAGAGGAAGTTGATCGTACTTCTCTCCTGTAGCGCATACAGAGCTTCTTATAATGGATTTATTTTTAATCTTTCCTGCTGATAACATTTTGTTACTCCTTAATAAAGGCCAAGGGGGGAGTGGAGTTACCTCCCCCCAAGTTCCTTGGTTTACTTACGCGATTGACAATACTGGTAGACCATAGAGGTATATCACACTGTCTTTTGAGCCACCGCTTCCAGCTGTTACCACAAAGCCAATTTCATCGGCTGTCTGGTCACCTGGGTTATCAGTAGCTGCTGATTCTGTGCATACGGCAAGAGCCTCAGAGTTGTCGGAACGAATACCGTCACCTGCTGTTAAGGTACCTGCTTTAAGCCATGCTTCAAACACACCTTCTATGCCGACCTGAACCTTATCGCCAGAGGCGGAGGTTTTTAGGGCTACGCAAGGAAGATGAATTTCTGCGTTTGGTATTGCTTCTGTGAGAAGAGCTGGGCCTACAGCGTAGACTTTACCTGCTGTCATGCCGACACCATCTTCTACCCACATTACTCTTTGATTACACCCAATAGTAGAATCACCATGGGTATATCCACCAATTAATTCTCCCATATCATCCTCCTATTAGCTTATGCCTGTGATCTTACCCTGGGCGTTACGTTTGTCACACATGATCTGGAGACGAACGTGGAACAGGGAGATTTGGGCTTTCTGTTTGACTGGCTTTGCGAATGGGTCGAACTGGAAGTTCTGACTTGATTCGATAGCTAGGAACAGATGTTTATTGTTAAGGAAGTACATTACACCGGCGGTGCAATCGTCATCCCACAGGATAGGAATGTCTTTGAAAAAGAGTTCCTTGACACCACGTTTTCCGGCCATTTTGGGGTCACCATAACGGACGTCTACGTTGTGTTCGAGTTCATACAACTCATGGATTGCTTGAGTTGTCATGACTGCTGATGGATGGGACTTGTTGGCTTTTAGGTCGTTGTACATGGTAATCATGTCTGCGTAACCTTGGGCTGTAAAGACACCACCAGCGTTTTCAACTGATGCCCACTGAGCGTCTGTGGTGGCTGAGAGGTCACCACATGAGCCTGTAGAATCAATCATTACTGCTAGGGAGTTAAGTTCATCTGCTGCTGGAGCAGCGGCATAACAATCTTCGTTGAGATCGTCGAAGCAAGTGTCTTCTGCTACTTGCTTTTTAAACTTAACGAGGTCATAGATTTTGTGTCTATCACCTTTTGTTTCTGTTAGTTCCTCGTCATTGACCACAACGGTCTGACCCCAGTTGACCATAGCGTAGTTAACGCTACGGGCTGCTGACTGAGGTGTTGCATCAAACTCATCGTACCCACTATAGTAGCCACCAGTTGTGTTGGTGCCTGTATAGATGGGACAATATGCCTGACGTCCCCAAGACTTAATGCGAGCATTTTGCTTGAGGTGATCGAGGGTGGGGTTTAAGACTGTTCTGTTGTCCACTGGAAAATCGTTAAGGACTTCTGACATAAAAGCTGTGAGAATGTCACTATTACGAGATGCAGAGGTATCAACAGCTACTGTAGATCCACCTGGATACATAGTTATCTCCTGATATTAGGCAGGATTAGAAGCCTTTGGCTTTGAGGCGTTCGAGTGCAGCGTCTACACCAGTTAGTTTACCAGCGTTAGCTGAGGACTGTTTGGTGGAGGGTTTGGCTGTAGAGGAGGCTTTACGTTTAATTGCTTCTGCTTGTTTAGAAGCTAAGATGGACTCAGCATACTGATCTGCGTATGCGGCTTTGTATACGGTTTCCAGGAATACGTCGTCTGGCATTGTTCCGTATAGGGCTTTCAGGGGTCCATTGACTGCCTGAGAGAGTACACCGTCTTCTACTTTAGCGTAGGCACTACCAAGCTTGTTCCTTACAGATTCTTTAGCAGCATCCCATTTCATTTGGGCTACTGGTTGGGTTGAGCGAGCTATCCGTTCTTCATACATCTTGTCTCTTTTGGCTAGTTCACTGTCATAACGGGAGGCCCAGTATTGATCTCTTTGTTCAAAGTGCGTAGCAAGTTGTTTTTCAAGATCGTCTAGGGTTGCATTCTCGTTAAGGTTTAGAGCTAGTTTGGGGGGACCGTCTGTTTGAGCTTGGGTAACTTCGTCTTGGTATCCATACTGTCTACGGATGTTTTTGTAGGCTTCTGGATTTGCTATGACCTGTTTTGCCCATGTTTCCCATTGCTGTTGTTCTTCGGCCTTTTTAGCTACTTCGCGTTCTAATTCTGCCTTTCTTGTTGATATTTGATTATTATAAGTTTGGACTTCTTTCATTACATCCTTGGGTTGTTTATCTCCCCAAGTGTCCGGATTATAGTAATCGTATGGTGCAGTTGGTGCTGCTTCAGAGTCTCCTTCTGCGGGGGCTAACTCTGTGTCGTTACTGGCTATCTGGGTTTCGTCTGTAGACTCTCCTGGGGAGCTATCTACGGATTCGTCAGACTCCTGTATATTGACGTTTTCTGCTGGCATGTGTTAAGCCTTTCGGTTATGGGCTAACCTCTATACTAGAGATCTCCCGATGATATACCTTTTTTGGCTTGATCTTTTGTCATTGGTATTTGTGATTTTCCTTTATCCCCTAACTTGGGGGAGAAGTTGCCGCCTAATTGTACCTTGCCTGTTTCTTTGAGCCAGTGTGTCTTTTCAGAGGCGTGTTGGAAGTAGCGGCCTGCTGAGGTGTCATAATGGGGTGTGAAAGAGCCGTCAAGGGTGCTTCCTTGAACGCTAGGGGCTGTCTTGATGATTATACGGTATTCTCCGCCACAAGTGCATGGAGGGCAGATATGGGCTTCTGAGAGCTTTCTGTGCTCTTCTTGTTCTGCTCCACATTCAAAGCATTTGGTGTCGTATAGTGGCATTATACTTCAGGCTCCGTAGACTGTGTAAATCCTCCAACGGCTTCGCCTTCTGTTGGTAGTTGGGCTGCTGATTCAGGGGCTGGAGCTTGTTGCTGTGGGGGTTGTTCTGGGGCTCCTTGGCCTTGTTGTTCTGCGAAGAGCTGGCCTGGCCATTGAGATACTACTTGCATCATGGCCATGTGCATTTCTATGTGTCTTGAAGCCTCTTCTAAAGCCTGCTGTCCTATCTTTGTAGATGGGTCTATCTGTAGGGCAAGGGACTTATGTACAGGGATATGCTCTTCCATGTGCTTTTCGCCTGGGTTGGGGTCTGGGAGCCGCTGTACTTTACCTTCTTCTATGCTGTCCAGTAGTATCTGGTTTTCTGTGTGGGGGGATATGGCTCTACGGACAAAGGCTTCGTCGTTAGATATGGCGTCCCAGGGGACGTTCATGCCTTTGGCTAGGAGTTTCATTGTTTTTTCTGGGTTGATCTTGGCTAGCATGGGTTTGAAGAGTTCTGGGGCTTGGCCTGCTATTTGGAGTAGTTGGGTTAGGCCTTGTGCTTGGCCTCGTTCTACTTGGGTTAAAGACGAAACCTCGAAGTCGTAGTTGTATTCTCCTGCTCTTATTGCTCCTATGTCTGGTTTGAGCCATTCGTTGAATTCGCCTGATATGAATACTGCGTCTTCTGAGGTGTAGTGGGTTTGGATTAGAGAGGCTACTTTCTTGGATACTTCGATTATGAACTTACGGACGAAGTGGAGGAAGTAGGCTCTGCGGATACCTGCGTCTTGGCCTTCTAGGGATACTTCTGTGGCTGTCTTGCGGCGGCCTGCTTGTTGGTCTGCTCTTTGGAACTCTGGGATGCCTAGGACTCTGTCGGCTACTTGGTTTACTGTTGCTATGCCGTTGAAGTAGTCTGAGCCCATTGTAAGGGGGGCTTCACGGACGTAGCGTTTGTTTTGGAGGGTTCCTGGTTGTACGAATAGAAAGGCTCCTTGTTCAGCGTTTTCGAATTTGGAGATTTCGTCTTCGTCTACTGCACCTTGTTCAAAGAGGAAAGTTCCTGGGAAGAGTTGGTAGTGGCGGATCATTAGGGTGAAGAGTTCGTTGGCTGCTAGGGCTTCGTCTTCTATCATAATGGCCATTGGGATGCCACGGAACTTGGAGTTGTTGCGGGTAAAGCGTAGAGCCGTGAAGTGTTCTTTTATGGGGGATGTGTTCTTACGTTCCCATAGAATACGTTTCTTTTTTCCTGTGTCTTTGGTTACAGTATAAATCATGTTTTCTATTAGGTCATGATATTCATAGAGGACTATGTAGTCTGAGGTGTCTTTGGAGTCTTCTTTGGTTTTCTTCTTGGGGTCTGAGTCGTCTAGGGCAACGCCTATTAGGTCTTTGTTGTTCTTGTAGTTGGGGCTGTTCTTTACTGCTTCTAGAGACTCGGTGAAGCGGTGGACTACCCAACGAGCGTTGGTTATATCGGTGCAGAGGGGGTCAAAGAGGAAGTCCATGGGGTCTACACGCTGGGAGAAGATAGAGCCTTTTTCTTCAAGATAGTCGTCATCTGAGTCTGGGTCTGTATCTGAGGAGTAGCCTGTCTTGTCTATGGAAAAGCCTGCGAATAGGGTGTCTTGGATGCATTGTCTGAACTGTTCTTCTACGTCCATCTTCTTTAGTTCGTTGTTTAGTAAGGATTCCATTAACATGGCGCATTTGGCACCATTGTATACTTTGTCTGGTTTTCCTTTTTCTTTGTAGATAAATTCTGGTTTGGCTGCTGTTAACCTTACGTAGGGCATTTCGTAGAAGAGGTTGGGGACAAGGATGTTTACGAAGTTGTAGATGTTGTTTACAATGTATTTGTTATCGTAGCCTGGTTTGGTGTAGTCTCCTTCTAGGTAGCGGAGGAGGCGTTCTGTGGTACTACGCCATGGGCCGTGGGCATCTTTGACGTCTTGGTAGTCTAGGCCTATCTGGATATTCTTAAAGATTTCTTTCTTTTTGTCTTTGGATGCTTTGGACATTGGGCCTCTTTAGATATGCCAGGTTTTGCGTTTGCCGCATTTGGGGAGGTATTTTTCTGGGTTACAGTACTTATCCCAGTCTAGGTAGGAGCCTGCTGGGGCATTTTCTATGTATTCTCGTTCTGTGTTACCTTTGGAGGCTGGTTGGATTATGTCTAGTTGGTATGCTAGGGCGTCTAGGAGGTCGTCGTGACGGCCTGGGAAGCAGAGGAGTTCGGTTTCTAGGTCTTTGTGGGCGTGGGAGAAGAGCATCCAGCCTGCTTTTATGTGGGGTTGTAGACCTTCTATGCGTAGGGTCTTCTTGATACCCATTGAAGAGTTGTCTTTCTTTAGGGCTACTACGTTTAGGGGGAGGTGACGGCGGAGCATTTCCTTCTCTAGTTGTTTGCGGAGCATGTTAGAGAAGGCTACTTCTTCTATGGCTATGGTTCTGGAGCCGTAGGTTAGGTACTGTTGGAAGATCTTTTCAATGATCTCGTCTGGTTCCCAGCGGCCTCTTATTGCGTCTGCTACGTACATAGTGCCATCGGCGTCTGTTCCTACGGTTACTATGGCTGTGTAGTCTGATTCGTTACCTGTGGTGGCTGCTGGGTCTACCGTAGTGGTGAAGATAAGGCGTTTGGGTAGTTCTTTGTACCATTGGATCATTTCGGGTTTGAAGGGTCTTAGTTCATCAGGGACTGGGTTACCCATGTATTCTTGGGCAAAGGCAGCGGGACCGATCTCATCTTCTTTTTCGTCTAGCCAAGCTGTGGTGTAGTGCTGGGGCCATACTGACTTACCATCTTCTCCTCTGGCTCCAAAGTGCTTGATTACCCATTTATCATAGCTGTGGAGGACTGAGATGTCTTTGTCCAGTATACGGCTTAGGAAGGACATTGGGTGGAGAGGGGTGCCTACGATGATTATTTGACCGTCTACGGTTAGGGTATTGATAACAGCTTCCTTGAACCAGTGAACCATGTGGAGCTGGATGTCTTCGGAACGGACGTTCATGTCATTCTCTAGATCGTCCATTATTACTATATCGGGTCTATTACCACGGATACGGCCATTAGCTCCTATAGCTTCGAGCATAGAGCCATTAGAGAGGTGTAGGAGGTTGTTACGCCATGTCTTTGTCTCTTGGGTACCGTATTGGGCTATAAGATCGCTGTTAAGCTCTAGTTCCCTTTTGATCTTCATAAGGAACTTCTCTGCTAGGGTGGCTGAGGCTGATACGATGATGATGCTGGTACCTGGGCAGGAGAGAGCTTTGAACAGAGGGTAGTACAAAGTCCAGAAGTGGCTTTTAGCAAAGCCGCGAGGGGCTGAGATACATACTCTTTTGTGGTCTATAAGACTAAACCACTCGTCATGGAGTGGTCCTAGGAGGGATTTAAAGTGGTGTGTAAGGTATAAGTAACACCATGCCCTGAATTGCTCTGCTGAGTTTAGTTGTTTAGTCATTACGGAGGGGGTAGTACTGGGACTCTACTGACTCTATACTTCTAGTATATCATAGTTTAGGGTGTTCGTCAATAGGTGTTTATGATGCTCATAGTAAGTAGCTGATATTATTGGTATTGTATGCTCTAGGGACTAATTTTATTATTATTATATTTTGAGATGGGGTCATTCCTCTATATAGAATCACAATGGGGGGCCCTAGGGGGTAGGGTATAAATGGGTATATAGGACTAGGATTCTGAGGAGCTAGCGGGGCGGGGGTGTTAGACCAGAGCCAGAGCATGTAGGAGTAGCATGTTATCTTATACTCTTATGTATAGTGCATAAGCCTTAGTGTTATAGGTGTTAGGGTATTGGGTATCTGTATCCTTTTGTCTCCCTCTTGGGGTAAGGCCAGAGCATGCAAGCTATCGCTATCATTATACTAACGCCGCTTGGCAACCTTGCCACGCTCTGTTTTGGTAAGGGTAAGGGTAGCCAAGTCCTATGATCGTTAAACCTGGGGCATTTATGGAAGCCTAATCAATATCAATAGTGTCATTATGCTCTATTGAGCACTATTGTGCGGTCATAGTGTCTTATCGGTTTTTTGACACTGGGTGTTAGTTGACTTTGCTTTTCAATTATAGTGGTTTAGAATCATAGTTATAGGTTGGTTAAGCATTAGTGCAGGTGTATGAGCACCCATGTAATCGGTGTAAGTGGCTGATATCATTGGCCTGGCATGTTGGCATGTTAATTGCTTATATAATAGGTGAATGGCAAGCAAGGAGGAAAACAAAATGATGAATATGAGTAAAAAGGGCTTGAGGAAAGTATTCAGAGATGCTATAATGATTGAAGCAAACGAAGCGAGGGCGTACCTAGTGAAGCACCCAGAGATATATCAGAAAACAATGGCATTAGTTAATAGACGGGATAACTGGTCAATAAGTGCAAAAGAATTGCGAGTGATGCAGGGCTATAATGCTTAATAACTGAAAGGGGATTATATGAGAACAGCGAGAATAACTACAGAAAATGGGGTTTCGTGGAGCACAAGTGTAAATGGTACGGATGAGGAGATTGTTACTTACTTTTTGGGCAAGTGGTTTGATGTTGGGCAGTTTCCCACTGAGGAGATGTCTAAGGTGGTCGAGGTTGTTATTGATGGTAACGCTGTTTACAAATAAAGGGGGATATATGACACGTAAAGAGCATAAAGAAGCAAAAGAGTATGATAGGGGCCCTACACGAGGAAAAGCTCGGTGGGGTAAGACGCGTATGTTAAGCGGTACCAACTGCACTTGTGGCTCCAATTACACTTGTCGGACCTGTTTGGATATTGCACTTAACCGTCAACGCTTTATGGATGCTGTATATAATAAAAAAAAGAAATAACATGATCTTAAAACTAACAAGTGAAAATTTCACTATTACGAAGGTTGATATCTATACCTACGGGCGGGGTCAAGTTGAAATAGTAATAAACGATGCAGATACGGAGGAGATATTAAATCAGTTTGACGAAGAGACACTAAAACGAGCGATTGCGGGGACATTATGACACGCGAAGAAAAAATAGAGTTTCTGTTTCAGAGCGGATGGGATCGGGACGCGCTTTATAGATTAAGCGAGACTGAGATTGATATATTAGTATTTAATGAATGTCATTACATAACAGATTTTATTTAGGAGCGTGCAAAATGAGCTATTGTTATTTTGAACTATTCGAGCAAGCCGTTTGGGAAGAGCTAAGAAGAAAGCGCGTCTGTGTGCCTAAAAGTCTGTGTGACGACGTATCTGAAAGCATTTGGGCAGCGTATCATGAAGGTGACGGAGGTGATTGTCCAGACATTGATGGTTGCGTTGAGGTTATCTCTGATATGGTTGATGGATTATATGCAAAGGCGGATCAAATGCTTGATGTATTAAAAGACGGAGGCGATTGGTAATTAAAGAGGAATAACCCCCATTGTTAGGGTCTAGGTGTGAAGGGTATACCTAGGCCCTATAGAGCGGGTGATCGTTCAATACAGGTCAATTGTGTGCGTCTGAGGGGTACTATGAGAATATAAAGACAATTAGTAAAGTGACAAAGTGGTTACTTGGTGCTTGACAAGGATATAATAGTATGATAGTATAGGTTAGGATGAGGGGATAAAACATGGTAGAGAGAGACCTAAATCAGCAAATCCAGGAGCTTAGAAAGCATCAAGAGTATAGGCATTGTCATAAAGGATTAAAGGCTCTGGATAGGCATATAAAGGCTATTAGAAAGCTGTTTGTTATCAATTATCATAGGATTAGAACAGTCAATGGTTATGAGTATGTTAATGTAGGTGTTGTATTGGTTAATAGAGAGATAATGGAGAGATTAATATAAAAGGGGAAGGATCCTAAATGAGTCAGACATTGGATGAGAAATATAAGGATGCGGTTTGGGAGATGGCTGAGAGGCTAAGAGAGGATTACAGGATATCCCCAGAGTTCGACCTGTTTCATTGTGTTGATTGTGGGGAGACTTTGGACGATGACTGGAAGCCCTGGGAAGCTTGTGAGGTGTGTGGGAGGGTTTACTGTGCTGAGTGTGGTACTGAGGATCTTGTTAATATAAGAGATCTATTGGATGATGAATACCTTGTGTGTGAGGACTGTGGAAAAGAGGTTGTTAGACATGATGAACAGGTTGTGAAGAGGGGGAATTATGAATAGGCAAGGGGTAAGGTCCAGGTGGAGGGCCTCTCAAATGAAATATATAATAATATCATTGTGTTGTCTATTGCTTGCGGGGTGTATTCCAACACCTGAGGTGACTGTGGACTTCTATCTACCAGACTTGATTGAAGACTGTACTGTTGATACTGAATTGAGTGAGGCTCAGTGTATGTATCTTATGTGTAAAGAGGCTATTGAGGTTGTGGAAGAGGGTATTGAGGATGATGTGTAATAAAGGGGAGGTATGTATGAACGTTAACCAAGTCTTAGTAAAGATAGGGAAGTACCCACATATAACTCGTACGAGTTGGTCTGGCTTTGACGGATGTTACTGGCCTGACGAGGATACTATTGAAATAGCGCCAAGAACCATTCCGACTATAGTGATACTTCTACATGAAATGATCCACTGGACAGGACACCGTAAGAGACTCAACCGACCAATAATAAGATCACTTAATACTTATCAACGGTCGAATTGGAAAAACAAGCAGATTGAGGAAGCTATTGCAATATACGGGCAGACTATGTTGAGTAGGAAATTAGGTGTTGGTTTAAAAAGCGCTAAGTACTGGAAACGACTACTTATGGCTTATTTGACGACACTATCTGCAGAAGACAAAAGGATGGCTTATAACAAAGCAAGACAAGCTGTTAGATTCTTATTGAGCTAAGGAGGTATATATGTCTAGTATTGTGTGCCCTGAGTGTGGCGGTTATGGATATTTTATTAGGGAGGAAGATAATGATTAGGTCATGTGGAACTTACTGGGAGACACTGGGTATGGTGTTGGTGTTGTGTTATCTGTTATTGATAATTGTTATGGGCATTCCTTTGGCTTTTACAGCCATATATGATTGGATATGGGGGGATGATGACTATTAGAGAGCTTAAAGAGGCCTTTTGTGATGCTTGTGATAGAAGTAGGGAGCTACAGCACCTTGATCTGGATAAGCTAGAGGATAGGGATGAATTGGAGAGCTTAACTAGTGAAATTGGTAGTGAAGTTGCTTGGTTATCTCACACTATATGGGTAAAGACCTATGGTATGGAGTCCAAATGATGACAGTTGACGACGCTAGAGAGCTATATTATTGGGTTATAGAGCAAGCGTGTAAGGATCTATCCCATACTAATAAATCAATTAGAGAGGATGCTGAGAGATTTATATATGAGGATGACACTGGATTTGAGGCTATGTGTAAGCTAAATAAGATATGTCCTATAAGAATACGCAGACAGATGTCGATTTTTCTTGACAGAACTGATAAAGTAGTGTAGAATGTAATGTATGGTAGATTTAATAGAGTTAACATGTTCTCTTTAAAAAGGTAATGGGATGTGGTTTCAGGCGTCAGGCGAAGCAGAGGCATGATAAGAACATACCCACTATCTGATCCGGCAGAAGTGGCCAAAGCCCTGGCATAACGGAACTGAGAAATAGCAGCAAAGCCATCGAAGCTGATAAGTGATGAGCGTAGAGCGGAAGAGCTGCTTACATGACGTAAAAGAAGTGCTTCTTTAACATCACTTTAATAGATCCGGTCTACTTTGTTCTTTAACAACTAAAAGGCTAGATGAGTTATTCCGTTAATTGATAGGATAATGCGCAATAGGCTCTCCATTGGGGATGGCCCTCATGAGTGAGCGCTACTTATCTAGCCCCTATTTAGGGCTGCTTAGTCTCAATTGATAGGTTCACGCAGCGGGCACCGACATGTCCGTCAGAAGGGTGAATGGGTTGTCAACCTGCTAAGCAGTCCAATAATAGGGAGGTACTATATGAAATATAAAGTAGGGGATAAGGTATTGGTAAGAGCAGAGGTGGTGGGGAACGCAGATGGGGATTGCGAAGGGGACGTAGATGTCTGCATAAGCCGAAAGTCATTTCCAAATAGAACTCTGTATGTAGGCGGAGATCGGATCTTCTCTAAACAGCCGGACACTGATGCTAATATTGGAGATGAGGTGGAGGGCGATCACAATAGTGGAATACTACACTCGGCTGAAGTTGGTAATGTAGGGCGTAACCGAGGTACTCTATATATGATTGGTGAGTTTTTTAATGGGAGGTGCATTAAAGTCTTATCAAAGAAAAAAGAGAACATGATTACTATAGAGGGTATTGGTGAGGTATCTGAGTCTACTATTAGAGAAGCATTGAGGGAGAAGTTTGGTAAATAAAGATCTATTAGAGACTTAAACTTCTTGTTTGAGGATCGCGGAATAGAATGAAGCGAGGAGTAATGATATGACCTTAATAGAACAGTTTAGGAAAGAGATGATGTTTAATGATCCTGAGACTAATGACTACATGCTTTGTCGTATTAAAGAGGTAGAGCAATGGTGGTTATCTAAGATAGAAGAGATATTCCAGGAGATATTGATGGACCTGCCTGTTAGATGTTATCATGTAGAAGTTAGGGAAAAGATGAACCAAGTATGTAAGGAGCTATTGAGATGAGTAATGAACTAAAGGAGAAGGAATGATCCTATACAAAGCAGTAGGAAATGCTTTAGAGACTGATGAAGGAGAGCAGGTTCTAGTGATGCTTCCCGTCAATGTGACTAAGAAACGATGTAAGGAGATATGTAAAATTACTGCCAACGTACTGAATAATATAGAGAGAGGCAAGGAGCTGTCCCATACTAAAGATGAGATAGAAGAAGCCAATGCTTGTAATGAACTATATAAAGGTACGAGGTGTAAATGAGTAAATATGTCGTTAAGCAGCGTTCGTTTAGAGTCGGGGATAGAGTGCGTGTAATGAAGCGTGGTTGTGAGCTGGATAGGTGGGGACTCTTTAATACAAAGCGGGTATACACTGTTGCAGGATTTCAATTAGGGTGTGGTGTAGTAGATTGGCTTACCTTAAAGCATAGCACAGCTAGTTTAGGGAGTATGCATCCGTCAGACGTAGAAACTGTTACGAAGGGAAAAGGAGCACAGCACGTGTTTAAGTACTATTGGTACAATAAAAAAGAAGATAGACCTTATGGAATAGGAGCTAAGATGCGAGGAGTACGTATACATCGGAAGAGATACACATAAGAGGAGAACCTAAAGAATGAGTAGAGATATAGATAAACAGATAGCAGAGAAGGTGATGAGGTGTAAATGAAATTAATATTAGAAATGTACGGTGTTAAGACTACTGTGGAGCAGGAGAACGATGACCTGCTTATGGGGGAAATGCTTTATAGAGTAGCAGGACTACTGAGGGCGAATGGGTGGAGCTTACCTAAAGGGATTAGGGATGTGGAAGATGAGGAGGACTTTGATGAGTGCTATTGGATGTATGACGACTAGTGACGGAGGTAAGGAATGTTTAGATTTTTATTTTGGCTTTGTGTTTATTGCCTGTTTCTTGGATTTGCGAGCATTGAAGTTGAGTACAAGGACGGGCTACGCATCAAGATGCCAGCAAAGTTTGGTAAACATGCAAAAAGCTAACCCCCGAAGGAGAGGTGAAGGATGACAAAATATAGAAAAAAACCAGTGGTGGTTGAGGCTTTTCAATGGACTGCGGATAGAAACCAAACTGAAGACCCCGAATGGATTATAAAAGCAATTGATGCGGGTGAGGTATTTTTTATTAACCAAGGTACGCCTGATATTTGTATGGTAATAAAAACATTAGAAGGCAATCACCTAGCGCGCAGGGGGTGGTGGATAGTAAAAGGCATTAAGGGCGAAATTTATCCAGTTGAAGATGACATTTTTGAGCAGACCTATGAGCATATCGAGGAGGCAGACAATGGCAAAGGATAAGCCAACAGAACACTTAAAAGTATTCGATGAGTGGCAGCTAAAGGCTATGGAAGGCGGGCGCTTCGGGATGTTTGCGGAGGTTATGGAGCCGCAGCCGCCGATAGACTTCAAATTCAGTGCGTGGATAGTAAAGCAGGGTGAATATGGCCCGACGATAGCAAAATTTGTGACACAGCGTAAGGACCGCTGGGAAGATATGTTAAAAAGGGGCGAACAACAGGTGGTGGAAGTACCGGTACCTTACGCCATAGGCGACCGGATAGTTGCGGCAGAAGAACCCGATTTAGTAGCTGCTATACTCGAAGTCACCGACGTAACAGCGAAGCTCGCAAAGGATGTGACGGAGGAAGAAATTGTAGCGTTAGGTTTCTACGATATGATGAAAGATTTTGGAGCAACTGAGCATTTCGATCAACTCTATAATACGCTTAGAGCCACCCACGGCCCAGATTCTATGAACAAATGGATATTCTTGTACTCAGTGAAGGGATAAAGAAATGAACTGCAAGCAATGTGAATATGTAGCCTATACACAAGAGGGGCATCCTGAGTGTGGGATAGCCAAGTGTCCTATCGTGTTGAGAGACGAAATTTTGGAAGAGGCCGCACAAGTAGCCGAGGAGTTAGCAAGAAAAGGGTGGGCGCAGGGGACAATTAATTTGGGCATGATAGCCAAAGAACTAAGGGGGATGAAAAGTGATAGCCAAAAGTGACGTACTAAAAGCGTGTAGTGAAAAGCATAAAATGCTTTGGGAAGCACGCAAAGAAACCGCTAAAGACTCGCCAGAGCGAGAGGCGGTCAATGAGCAGATATGTCTCGTTGATCTATTGGCTAGTATTTTCAACCGCTTGCCTGATGATATAGAAGTTAGTCAAGTAAACCCTGATATAAAACTTAGTCAAGTGCCTGTAGAAGCGCACGAGGACGGGTGCGAGTGTGAGAGGTGTACAGACCCCGTGCGCAAAGAATTAGAGAAACGCGGCGTTAGAGTCGGACTTATTCAACCCATAGTGATGACCATACCCGTGACAAAGAAGGATTTATTGGAGGCTGTTAAACACCGCCTAAAAGGTTTTGGCCGAAGAATAAAGGGGGAGTGATGATTGTAATATGTATTGGCATCTTTATTTTGGGTGTTATATTGGCTTATGTGTGTGTAAGGCCTTTATTGGAAAATCTTGCTGAGTGGTTTTCAGAGCAGGGGTAAGGCCCCAGACAAGGGGTGGTCGTTGAACCTAGGCCTATTTCCGTTCGTCTCAGGGGCCTTCCTGATAGGGCAAGTAAGGGGATACAATATGAGTGATTGGATACACCTAAAGGATAACAAGTGGGCGCATGATAGAGCTGTTATGGGCAAGGAGGAGAGCTATACCCATAAGAGGTGGACTGAGACTAAGAGCGATTGGAGATGGTACTGGGAGCAAGGCTTAGAGCATCCGTGTGTATCTGTTACCACCATACTAGGTTGTATTGTAACTAAAAGAGATAAAGAGTTCTTAATGAGTCAAGGTATGAAGGTTAAAAGCATGATGGAGAGGGCAGGTAAGATAGGTACAGACTACCATAAGTTTAAAGAGGATTATGATAGAGGACGTAAGCAGGGTAAGAAAGGCAGTAATAAGGGTTTTGCTGATATGCTTAGAATACAGAATAACTGGGAAGAGGCACAAGAACTAGAGGTATTAAGCTTAGAGCAGTCTATGATAGATCCTGAACTAGGTATAGCTGGTACTGCTGATAAGATAGTAAGGTGTAATGGTAGGGTAGAGCTATGGGATTATAAGACAGGGAGTAGCTGGGAATATTCAGTAAAAGCCTCTTGGCAGCTATGTGTATATGCTATAATGGCAGAGAAGTTGCTTGGTATGCCTCCTATAGAGGCTGTAAGGGTAGTGCATTGTGACTTGAAGACTGGTGTTTTTAACCCTAAAGGCCGTTTAATAGAGGCTAAGGAGAGTATAGATGGGTGTTATAATAGCTTTATGCATCTGTTCGCCGCCTGGAAGGCTTATAACCACACTTCCCTACTCAGATACGGGATAAGGGACCCAGTAGACTATAAGACTGTATATAA
>Ga0180007_10001242_pt1 | contig 36317 bp, 38 predicted proteins | sample MM_PC_MetaG_FD_121122 | JGI IMG/M metagenome (GOLD analysis project Ga0180007, IMG submission 121122) | Groundwater microbial communities from the Aspo Hard Rock Laboratory (HRL) deep subsurface site, Sweden - MM_PC_MetaG | ecosystem: Environmental > Aquatic > Deep subsurface > Groundwater... | reverse complement strand
TTGGTAAGACAGAGACCGTGGGTCCGATCCCCACCAACGGCTCCCGTTGTCGTAATCTCTTCCCGTAGGGTTGCGGCCTCTTAGGGATATACGGGCGACTAGCCATCCTAGCTCAGTTGGTAGAGCACGTCTTTCGTAAAGACGGGGTCCCGAGTTCGATCCTCGGGGATGGCTCCATTTTTTCTATTTCTTACTATTTACTTCTCTATGTAGCTCTGAAAATAGAGCCACCGTTCGGCCGAAATCTTTTTCAGCTACAATAAAAATTAATTCAGTGGGAGTAGAGATAAGTTCTTCTAAATTAATGCGGGCCCGGGCGGTAACTGAGAGAAGTGAGAAAAAAACATTTGGCATATTAAAAACTTCCGGACCGTAAGATATTCCAATAGCTGCCAAGTTGTGGTTAATAATTTTTGGTTTTATTTTAAAATGTTTCAGCACCTTATTTTCCAAATTTGCTGAACAAATAATATCAACTTCAGCGGTGCCTATGGTTGTTGTGAAAAAATCCTCTGGAGAAACAGAAATATCTTTGTGGAGTGATTCAAGTTCTTCAAAAAATTTTTTACTATTTTCGTAAATTATTTCTGAAAGGGGAAGTTTGGTGGTGATATTTTTTATTTTCACTTCACGAATAAGGGGTTTCTCTTTTTTAAACTCTTTTCGCAGACGGGACAAAGAGACAACCAAGCTGGCAATGGTTACTTGTTTCTTACTTAGATTTTCCACTTTTGGACGTATTTGGTAAGCGTAACTACTCATATTCATATAGCCATTAGTGAGTGCGATACAGGCCTCTAGCTCTCGGAGTACAATATCTCTTACTATGGGTTGGATTTTTATCATATTGGAATTTTATCATATTTAACAAAAAGTTCAAAGAGCAGTATAAATGTTAAAATTACAAAAATAAATATTTAAAAAGATAGTTTAAATAAAGCTCAGATTTTGTTATACTTGAAATATGTCCGAAAATACAAATGCAATTGATGAACAAATTAAAAAACTTGAGGTAAAGATACAGGCTCAGGATTTTTGGAGTGACAAAAATAAAGCCCAGGCAACTTTAAGAGAGCTTGCCGAATTAAAAGGAAAAAAAGAAGGCGCGAGCAAATACGATAAAGGAAATGCTGTAATTACAATAATTTCTGGTGCTGGTGGAGATGACGCAGAAGATTTTTCGGCTGTGCTTTTGTCGATGTATTTGAAATACGCCAATCGGCAGGGTTGGGAAGTTTCTTTTATTCATGAAAATAAAAATGAACAAAATGGATATAGAAATGTTTCTTTTGAAATACAGGGTCCTTCAAGTGCCTTAGGGCAAGGTCCCTACGGGACCTTGAAAAATGAAAGTGGGGTTCATCGCCTTGTGCGAATTTCACCCTTTGACGCAAAAAAATTACGACACACCTCTTTTTCAATGGTAGAGATTTTGCCTAAATTTTCTAAATTGGAAGAAAGAGATTTTTCCATACCGGTAGCCGATTTAAAAATAGAATATTCTCGTTCTGGTGGTCCCGGAGGGCAGAATGTAAATAAAAGAGAAACAGCTGTTCGGTTGGTGCACATTCCTACGGGGATTGCAGTGCATGCTACGAATGAACGTTCTCAAGAGCAAAACCGAGAACGGGCAATGTCTATTCTTTTGGCTAAAATTTTTAAAAAAGCGCAAGCAGATAAGAAGAGCATAGAAGAAAGTCTAAAATCAACAAAAAATACTGAAATAGAATGGGGAAATCAGATTCGTTCATATGTGTTACATCCTTATAAAATGGTTAAAGACCACCGTACTAGCGTGGAAACATCAAATATTGACGCAGTGCTTGGCGGAGACTTGGATATTTTTATTGAAGCAGAGAAGAATTTATGATAAGATGAATAAAGGATGATTTATTTCAATAATGTTTCAAAAATTTATAAGGACGCCACTGCCCTAGATGATATTACTTTTACAGTTGAAGCTGGGGAGTTTGTTTCTTTTGTTGGACATTCCGGTGCCGGGAAAACAACTTTAACAAAAATGATTTTAGCAGAAGAGATGCCTTCTTTAGGGACAGTTTTTTTTGAATCAGTTAATGTAAATAAAGTAAAAAACAAAGATTTGACAAAATTACGTCGTCGGATTGGAATAGTTTTTCAGGACTACAAGTTACTTTCTAATAAAACTGCTTATGAAAATATTGCTTTTGCTATGGAGGCTGTGGGTAAAACCGAGGAAGAGATAAAAAGCGACGTTCCGCATGTTTTGGAATTGGTTGATTTAAGTCATAGAGTTTATCATTTTCCTAATCAAATGTCTGGTGGGGAACAGCAACGTTTGGCCATAGCGCGAGCCATTATAAATCAACCTGAACTTATCATTGCAGATGAACCGACTGGAAATCTAGATCCGGTGAATACTCATGAAATAGTTCAGATTTTAAAAAAAATAAATGATCTTGGTACAACTGTGATTTTAACCACTCATAACCGTGGGATTATTGAATCTGTGGGGAAAAGAGTAATTACAATGGAAAATGGGAAAATTATTAGGGATACCAAGCATAATAAATAAGTGATATAATAGTGGCTTATGGTAATGACTACTTTTAAAAGAATCATCAAGGGTGGATTTTTAAACTTTAAAAGGGGGGGGCTTGTTTCTTGGGCGGCCGTGCTGGTGGTGACGATTACTCTTTCTGTTATTACTCTTGTTATTTTTTTGCAGGCAATTTTACATTTTTCTCTTAATCAGATTAAGGATAAAGTGGATGTAACTATTTATTTCACTCTTAACGCGCCAGAGAATAAAATTATACTTTTAAAATCTTCCTTGGAAAAATTACCCGAAGTAGCTTCTGTGTCTTATACTAATAAAGAAGAGGCTTTACAGAATTTTCGTGATCGTCACTCTAATGATTATCCAACTATTCAAGCTCTAGACGAGATAGGTGATAATCCACTTAGTGCTTATCTTAATGTTAAAGCTAGAGAGGTGGGTCAGTATGAAAGTATTGCGAATTTTATGAATTCTAACAATATTCTTGCCTTAGGTTCAGAGTCTATCGTTGATCATATAAATTATTTTAAAAATAAACCTATTATTGATAAATTGAATGCCATCATTTCCGGTGCACAAAAACTTGGTTTTCTATTAACTCTGCTTTTTGTGATTATTTCTATTATCATTACTTTTAATACAATTCGTTTAACTATTTTTATTTCTAAAGAAGAAATTGGTGTAATGCGTCTAGTGGGCGCCTCTAAAATGCACGTGCGCGGCCCCTTTATGATTGAGGGCGCGATTTATGGTTTTGTTGCGACTCTTATTACCTTGATTCTTTTTTGGCCATCAATGGCCTGGCTCGGAGCCAATATGACCGATTTTCTTGGAATCAATATGTATAATTATTATCTTTCAAATTTCTTTCAAATTTTTATAATAATTTTATTATCAGGAATAGGCTTAGGTATTATTTCTAGTTATCTGGCAGTTAGAAAATATTTAAATAAATAAATTATGCAAAAAAGGGAAATTAAATATATTTTTGTAGTGGGAGGTGTTATGTCCAGTGTTGGCAAGGGGATTGCCGCTGCTTCCATCGGAAAGATATTACAATCTCGCGGTTATAAGGTGGCTAATATGAAAGCAGATATGTATATTAATATTGATGCTGGTACTATTCGTCCGGCTGAACATGGAGAAGTATTTGTTGGGGAAGATGGAGTGGAGGCAGATCAGGATCTTGGTAACTACGAGCGTTTTACGAATCAAATTAGTTTACATGAAAATTACATTACAACTGGACAAGTCTATGCAGAAGTAATAAGGCGGGAACGAAATCTTGAATATGAAGGGGAAGATGTGGAAGTTTATCCTGATATACCTAAGGAAATAATAAGACGCATTAAAGCTTGCCAAGAAAAGAATCAATCAGAAATTACCATCATAGAATATGGTGGCACGGTAGGGGAATATCAACTTCTTCCTTTTTTAGAAGCGGCCAGAATGATGAAATCAAAAAAGCCCTCAAATGTTTTTGTTGTTTTAATAAGTTATTTACCGACACCAACTCTCCTAGGGGAGCAAAAATCAAAACCAACCCAGCATGCTATTACGGATCTTTATTCAGTGGGTCTCAATCCAGATTTTGTACTTTGCCGGGCTGATCAGCCAGCTACGCTAGATGTAAAGAAAACCATTAGTAATGTGTGCAGTTTGCCAGTAGAGAGAATAATCTCGGCACCAGACGTTTATTCTATTTACGATGTACCGGTTAATTTTGAAAAAGAAAATTTTGGCTCCGTTTTACTTAAGGTTATGGGGTTGCCATCCTACCATAAAGATTTAGCTGACTGGACAGCCTTAGCCACTAAAATAAAAAAAATTAAAAAAGAAATTCGTATAGGTATTGTAGGAAAATATTTTAATTTAAAATCATGCAAAGATACTTATATTTCTGTTATTGAATCCATTAATCATGCAACTTGGAATCTTGGTTACAAGCCACAGATTTTATGGATTGATACGGAAAAATATGAAAAAGATAAGTCTAAATTAAATGAGTTAAATGAATTAGATGGCATTATTTTACCGGGAGGTTTTGGTAAACGTGGTACTGAAGGTATGATTTTAGTAGCTGATTATGTTCGTCGGAATAAAATTCCTTATTTTGGACTTTGTTTAGGTATGCAAATTATGACCATAGCCTATGCAAGAAATGTTTTGAATTTGAAAGATGCCAATTCTACTGAGTTTGATTTTGACACTTCTAATCCAGTTATTGCTACTATGGCTGATCAAGTGGAGAAAATAAAGAATAAAAATTACGGCGCCACTATGAGATTAGGAGCTTATCCTTGCAAACTTGAAACAGGGAGTGTCGCGGCGGAAGCTTATAATAAGAAAGAGATTTCCGAACGTCATCGTCACCGCTATGAAGTGAATACAAAATATATTGCGGATTTGGAAAAAGCCGGACTAATTTTTTCAGGAAAATCTCCTGACGGTATCTTAATGGAAATAGCTGAGTTACCTAAAAGCGTTCACCCATTTTATTTGGGGACTCAGTTTCACCCAGAATTTAAATCCCGTCCACTTGCTCCACATCCACTTTTCACTAGTTTCATCAGGGCTTGTATTAGGAAGAAACCCGCTCACCTTGGAGAGAAATAATTTGCAGAATCTGTGGGTTTACAGGATAGTTTGGGTTGATTTCTAATGTTTTTTTCCAGTTATCAATGGCTTCGTTATATCTTTTTTCGTTCCAATATAATAATCCTAAATTATAATAAACGTTATCGTAATTTGGATTAATAGCTATTTCTTTTTTATATTCTTCTTCTGCTTCGGATAATTTATTTTGATTAACATATACTAAACCTAAGTTATTATGGGCCATCTTTTCTATTGGATTCAAATTTAAAGCTATTTTATATTCTTTTTCTGCCTCAACCATATTTCCATCCAAATATTCCATTGCGCCCAAGTTGTTGTGGTTGAAAGCAAAAGAAGGGGAGGTTTCCGTGGCATTTCTCCAAAAATTAAGTCCATTTTCATAATATTGATTACGATAAATTGTTATGGAAGAAAAAATTAAAATTATTATTAAACTAATAAATAATACAATTTTTTTCTTATTTTTTTCATAACTTGTTTTTTCTTTTATGATAGCTGGAAGTTTAATCCACCCTAAACCTAAAATTACAAAAATAAATCCAAACATTGGCAGATAAATTCTGTTTTCAGAAAATTCTGAAACTGTACCTGTGGGTTTTATTAAGGTCAATAAAATAAAAACTAGAAACCAGAAAAAGCCAAAAATAATTTGCCTCCAATTTCTTTTTTCACTTAAAAGGCACCATATAGTCAATAATATCAAGGATATTATGCCGTAAAGAAAAGACATATCTTTTATGACTGGAAAGACCGATAAATTAAAGGGTAAAAATATTTTACCAATAGCGGGAATGAGCGAAGGTAGATTTTTATAAATTGAAAAAAAGACATTGTAATTAGAATTACCTATAAAATTATGCATAACTGTCAAACGGATTAAAAACCAAAGAGCCATGATGCCCGCATAACTCAATCCTAGTTTTAAGTATATTCTGTAATTTTCCATTATTTTTTTCCAACCAATAAAAACTAAAGCATAAAATGCACAAATGATTGGTAAAATGGCGGCTGTTTCTTTAGTGAGAAGGGCGAGGGCAAAGAAACTTAAATGCCAGACGAGCTCTTTATTTTTTTGATTTTGTAAAAAATAAAGAAAATAAATAAGTGATGGAAAAATAAAAATAGCTAAAAGAGAATCGTTGCGACCAGCAATAAATGCCACGGTTTGGGCGGTGAGGGGATGAATGCTAAAAATCAAGGTAAATAAAAAGGCTGCTTCTTTTTTTAAATTTAATTTAAGTAACAAAACAAAAAGTAAATACATTGCCAAAATATGCAACAATACATTACTAAAACGAGACATAAAGATAATTGACTCTTCGCCTAATTGGGCGTCTAGCATAAATGTTAATCGTTCAATCGGGCGGTAAAAAGTTCCATTATTATATGGGGTTCGAAAAATATCTTCATTAAAAGCTTGGGGAATATTCGATAAATTTTTATTAAATTGATATTGTCCTGTTACTAAGACATTATCATCCAGATAAACAATGTCGTAAAAAAGAGTTGTACCATAAATTGATAAAATTATCAAAGCAATCCAAAAAAATGGGTGCCATCTTTCTAAAAAAATTTTATTTATGAAGGAATTATCTTTTTCCATAATGAGTAATTTTTTTTAAAAAAAACTTAATTGCAATATAAAGAGTCAATAATCCATATTTTAGACTTCTAATAAAATTTATAGAAGAAGTTTCATTAGTGTATTTTACGGGGATAGGAATCTCACCAATATGATAACCTTTTTCTATAATCTGAAATAAAATTTGAGTATCAAAAACAAAATCATCGGAGTTGTGTATAAAATCTATTTTTTCTAGTACTTCTCTTTTGTAAGCTCTCATTCCAGTGTGCCATTCGGATAAATTTTGTCCGCTCAAAAGATTTTCAAAAAAAGAAAGAAAGCGGTTGGCAAAATATTTATAAACTGGCATTCCTCCCTCCAGGGCTTCTTTTCGAGACCGTATTCGGGAGCCTAACATTACATCACAATAGCCTTCTTTAATAAAAGCTACTAAATATTTGATTACCTTTGGGTCATATTGGTAATCAGGATGAATCATCACAACAATATCGGCATTTTTTTCTAAAGCTAGGCGATAGCAAGTTTTTTGATTAGCTCCGTAACCTTTGTTTTTGTTATGAGTATGTACAGTTAAACCGAGTTTCTCTGCTAAAATAACTGTCTGGTCATTACTTCCATCATCTACCAGAATAATTTCACTGACAACATCCATTGGTATTTCAGCTGTTGTTCTTTCCAAAGTTTTTTCGGAATTAAAAGCCGGTAGAACGACGATTACTTTTGATTTTTTTGGCATAGATAATTTTAAAAAGTTGCTTGATGAATATAAAATGTTTTATTAAGATATTGATTTTTATCTTCTTTGGAAGATGTTTCCAGATAAAGATTAAGAAACTTTTCATATTTTCTTTTACATTCTTCAAAAGTTAGTTCTTCCATACCCAGCTTTTTTAAATATTTTGCTATGATTGGGTTATCGGTTCTACCAATAATATTCCATTTTTTTTCCAAAGCCTCCTTTTCTAATTGTCGGACTATTTTTATTAAAGCCTTCGTACCACTGGTAGAAGGAGAAGATGCAAGTCCTCCAATCCGAAAAATTTGATTAGGGTTATCTATGGAAATAGATTTATCTAATGGCTGAACATAAAGAACAGCCATTATTTTACCCTCATTATTTATTTCTAATCGAAGCAGATTTTTTTCGTATAATTCAAGAATAAATTGAGGAGTTTGTTTAGCTACATATTCGGGCCAATTTTTTTGTAATTCAATAACTTGCTTAACTATTTCTTCTTTGCTTGGGGGTTCGCGAGAAGGGGAAGCATTCTCTATTGTTGAATTTTCCATCTTGTAATAATAACAAATCCTAGTTAAATTTACGAGCTGGTGTCTCGTACTAATTTTCTTCTTTTGTTCGCCAATTTATCTCAAAGGAAATAGAATATTTATTCTTAATTTTCCATTTAGAAAATCTAAAACATAAAAATTGGAATTTATTTTCTGAAATTCTTCCAACCCCAAATCTATTCAAAGTTAATTCTATATCTATAACCATATGTTTTTAAGCATACTATCTTTTATTAAAAAAATTGCTACGGGACTTGGACTCGAACCAAGATAACATCCTCCAGAGGGATGTGTCCTACCATTAGACGATCCCGTAATATCTAAAACTTAGCACATTTTTTCTATAATAAGAAGTGCTATAATACATTGATGGGCCTTATTATAAAAACAACTACCAAGCCAGAAGAGGCTGCGAATTTTATTGCTTTTTCGATTTTAAAGCAATTGGAATTAGGCAAACGTGTTTTATTTTTCGTGACTGGAGGCTCGTCTATTGCCGTTGGCGTAAAAATTGCGGAACTTTTATGTGCTTATCCAAAGCAAGACTTAATTAAAAATCTAACTATTACCTTAACTGATGAAAGATACGGACCGTTGGGTCATAAAGATTCAAATTGGCAACAATTACTGGAAAAAGGTTTTAATCTTCTGGGGGCGAAACTTATCCCTATTTTAAATGGAGAAAGTCGTGATGATACAGTAAAAAATTTTAACGAAATTCTTCATCAGGAATTCAGGGTAGCAGAGTACAAAATTGGTTTATTTGGCATTGGGGCAGACGGGCATACGGCGGGAATCTTGCCGGAGTCCGAAGCGGTAAATTCTGCCGATTTGGCTTATGGTTACGATACTCCGACTTTTTCCCGTATTACTTTGACTCCAGAAGCGATAGAAAAATTAGATGAAGCAGTGGTCTGGGTTCAAGGCGAAAATAAATGGAGTGTCTTGGAAGATTTGGAAAAAAATGATATTAATATTACTAAACAACCGGCGCAGATTTTAAAAAGAGTTTCATTATTGACAATATTTACTGATTATAGTGAACATACTACAAATGGAAAACAATAAAACAACTTACATAATTTTTGGTGCCTCCGGGGATTTGTCAAAGCGTTATTTAATGCCGGCCATTCTGAATATGCAAAAGATGGATTATGTGGGTGCGGTAATTCTAATTTCCCGTAAAGATTATGGCAATTTAAGAAATTTAATTAAAGAGAGTGGAGAAAAAATATTTCATCTAGCAATCCCTCCCGAGGCTGTACCAGAGGCTGTTTATCTAATCAGTAATAATTTCGGCAAGGATAATATAAAAATAATGCTTGAAAAACCTTTTGGTAACGATTTAAAATCTGCGCAAAATCTAGTACAGCATATTGATAAATATTTTTCTGAGCAGCAAATTTATCGAGTTGACCATTATTTGGCGAAAGAATCTTTAAAAAAGGTAATTGCTGAAAAATGGTCCAAAGAAAATATTACCAGCATTGAAATAATTATTAGCGAAAAAATAGACATAGAGGGACGAGTTAATTTTTATGAACAAATGGGTGCTCTGCGGGATGTGGTACAAAGTCATCTTTTACAAATGGTCGCCGTGGTTCTTTCTGGAAGTTTTGAAACGGTTCGCCGACAGGAAACCTTAAAAAACTTGCAAATTGTTTGCGATGTCAGAAAACACGAATGCATCAAGAGAGGACAATATGAGGGTTATCGCAAAGAAGTAAATAACTCAAATAGCCTGACCGAAACATTTGTCTCAATTAATTTGGTATCAAATGAACCCGCTTGGCGCGGAGTATCAATAGTTCTTTCTACTGGTAAAGCTTTAGAAGAAAAGTTGACGCAAATAAAAATTAAATATAAAGATGCTGGTGAGAAGATTTTTAATATAGAGCATGAACCAGAGGCCTACGAGCGAGTTATAAAAGCCACTATTTCTGGGAACCACAATTTGTTCATTTCCAGCGAGGAAGTACTTGAAAGTTGGAGAATTCTTAACGCTATTCAAAAAACTTGGGAGGGGAATAAGGATGATTTGATAATTTACAAAAAAGGAAGCACTATAAACGAGGTGACGAGTCAATAATTCTTTGTTTGAAAGTTTTTCCGACTACGATTCCGATAACAATCCCAACCAAGGCTCCAGCGACAAAATCTGAAAACCAATGGATGGTCATGGATATTCCAAGGCCGATATATAATACATAGATTAAAGCTAAAGTTTTAATTATTTTATTTTTTGAATAAAGTGCCCACAAGGTGAAAGCCATAGCGAAAGCGATAGTTGTGTGAGAAGACGGCCAGCCCCAAAATATTCCTCCACGAAAAAGTCCAAATTGAAAGATATGCGATGTGTCCAAAAGAGACATACTTAAAGGGGGGCGTGGTGTTATGTCAATAATAAGATTATCTAAATGATTTAAGGGTGGAGCTATTCTACCAGTAAAAATTTTATAAAATGTTGAAACAAGATAACCGAGTATGACTGCTTGTCCCAAAGCAAATCCGGTATTTAAAAGCTTAATATTCTTGCGTATTTTTCCATAACCTAAAATAACAATTGGTACCAAGATGGGGAAAAGGCCACCAATGAGAGCAGCTGAAAATAAAACAAAAGATAAACGACTGTCTGCGAAAAATTGAAAATATTTCCAATCAAAACCGGAGACAACAATAATGTAAGTGCTCGCAATGGCTGCCAGATGATAAAGCAAATTGTGGCCCTTAAAAAAATCAACAATATTTTTTTGAAATTTATAGAAAAGTAACTTCATGTTTTACTATATCTATATATTGTCATTTTATTCCTTAAAAGACCAGTTTATGCTAGAATAAAAATACAATAATGAACAAAAAGGTTTTGATTTATTTAATAATTTTTTTATTTTTGCTGTTTTTTTTATTTTTAGCCTTTCCGGGGTTTTTTAGTAGTGCTGTTTTTTATCAGCAAGGTAAACAATTAATAAATACAGAGAAAGATAAAAATATAAAAAACGTACCGATTATCCAGCCACTTGATACCGTGCTTTATGACGAGAAGCTGAATGAATTAGCCAATAATCCACCCGACAAGATTGTTTACGAAACTGTGAAAACTATTGAAAAAGATGCAAATGGCAAATCTATAACAAAAACAACTAAAGTTCCCATTGATCCTCAGCCAGTTGTAACACATCTTTGGCCGGTAAAAACTATTTATCCGAATGCTGGTGCGATTTTACCATTTTTCCGCATTGTTGCTTATTATGGAAATTTATATTCAACTAAAATGGGAGCATTGGGGGAATATTCTGAAGCTCTTATGCTGGAAAAATTAAATACCGAAGTATTTAAATGGAATGTCGCTGACCCAGCTACTCCGGCGATTCCTGCTTTGCATTATATTGCTGTTGTCGCGCAGAATAGTGCCGGAGCAGACGGTAAGTACAGAACTCGAATGCCTTTTTCTGAAATAGACAAAGTTTTAGCGATGGCTGTGAAAATAAATGCGATTGTTTTTCTAGATATACAAGTTGGTTTTTCTACAGTGGAGAAAGAAATTCCATTATTAGAAAAATATTTAAAAATGCCCCAAGTGCATTTAGGGATTGATCCAGAATTTTCTATGAAGGGTACTATTCGACCCGGGAAAGTTGTTGGGACGTTAGACGCAACTGATATAAATTTTGCTTCAAACTATTTAGCTAATTTAGTCAGAAAAAACAATCTTACTCCCAAAATCCTAATTATTCACCGTTATACGCAAAAGATGATGACTAATTATCAACAAATTAAAATTTTACCTGAAGTTCAGATGGTAATAAATATGGATGGTTGGGGGGGGGAGGCGAAAAAAATAAACACTTATCAGCAATTTATCTATAAGGAACCTGTGCAATTTACTGGTTTTAAATTATTTTATAAAAATGATGTCTTTGATCCCGGCACGGTCCTAATGACCCCAGAGAATCTTTTGAAATTAAACCCTCGGCCAATCTATATACAATATCAATAGAGTGTAGTATAATCCAAATATAAATATGGATTCTGAACAAGAAAAAAAGGCTTGGCGAAAAGTGGGACATAAAGAAAGGTTTATAAATACCTTTCGGGGGCTATATGTTTTTTGGATGACAACCAATAGTTTGTTTAGATATATAACCCCTCCGGCGATTCTTATTGTAATAATTTTTGGATTTTATTTTAATGTTTCTAAGGTTGAATGGGTCGCGTTAGTTTTAACTATCGGTTTTGTGATAATTTCTGAGATGTTTAATACCGCCATTGAAATAGACATAGATTTAACCTCTCCCCAATATCATCCTTATGCTAGAGACACGAAAGATGTGGCTGCAGGTGCAGTATTGTTGTCTATTTTTATCTCAATAATTGTCGGGCTGATTATTTTCTTACCAAAAATTTTATTATATGTTAGTATGTAGATGTTGTGGATAATAATAAAAAAATAAAAATCTTTATTCTAATAATAGGTCTTTTAATTTTAGGAACAATTGTGGCCGTATTATTTCAATCAAACAACACCCCCTCGGGACTTGGTAAATATGACGACTTTGCCACTTGCTTAAAAGACGAAGGCGCCGTTTTTTATGGAGCTTTTTGGTGTAGTCATTGTCAAGCTACTAAAAAGCTTTTTGGTTCTTCTCAAGCATTATTGCCATACGTTGAGTGTTCAACTCCTGATGGCCAGAGTCAAGTGCAGGTATGTGCAGATAAAAAAATAGAAATTTACCCAACCTGGGAATTTGCCGATGGTTCAAGACTTACAGGAGAAGTTTCTATTCAACAGCTTGCTGACAAAACTTCTTGCGTTTTACCTCAATAAAAGATATATGAATTCAATAGATTATTTAAATATTTTTCTTGGTTCAGGGGCTATCTTGTTGCAGATTCTTTCGGTAATTGCTTTGGGCTTGCTTTTTTTCCGGCCTAGAGAAAACAGGAAGAATTTCTACTTAGATTTTATTGATAAGCATTTTTTAATTTTAGTTTTTTTAATCTCTTTGGCTGCTTCAATCTTTCCTTTAGTTTATTCTGAAATTATTCATTTTATTCCATGTTATCTGTGCTGGTGGCAAAGAGTTTTTATGTTTCCTCTTCCATTAATGTTCGGGGTGGCGCTTTGGTACAAAGACAGAAAAGTTATTCGTTACGCTTTACCTCTTCTTTGCGTAGGTTTTCTTATTTCTATTTATCAGAATTTTTTCTATTATTTTGGAGGAGATTCAAATTTGCCGTGTGATGCGTCTGGGGTGTCCTGTTATCAACATCTAGTCTCTGTTTTCGGGGGATATATTTCAATTCCCATGCTTGCACTGACTGCTTTTTTTACTCTTTTGACCTTGCTTGCAGTGGCTCATTTTTATAAAAAAGAAAATTAAATATTTTTTAAGTATTATTAGTAGTTAACTAAAATTTATGGGAAAAGGAAATAATTCATATCGCAAGGACGTCAAGAAGCCGAAGAAAGCAAAGAAAAAATAATTGGAAATAGAAATGCTGGTGTTTACAAAAAAAGAAGAATCACTAATACGAAAATTAAACACACCAGCCAAGGTGCAGGATTTTTTGGATGGATTGCCATTTAATTTTGAAAAGGGCGGAGAGACGCTAAAAAGCCCACTTTTTACCCTAAGGGCAAAGAAGGCTCATTGTTTTGAAGGAGCGCTCCTAGGAGCTTTTATGCTGTTTAGGCAGGGTTTTAGGCCTTATTTGATACACCTCAAGGCCACTAAAGAAGATTTTGACCATGTGATTGCTCCATTTAAAATAAAAGGATTTTGGGGAGCTTTGTCTAAAACTAACCATACAGTTCTACGTTATCGTGAGCCGATTTATAAAAATATTAAAGAATTGGTTATGTCTTATTTTCATGAATATTTTTTAGATAATGGGCAGAAAACTTTACGGCAATATTCGGCGCTTTTGAATTTAAATAATTTTAAAAATTGGGCAATCCAAGACATTGATCTTTGGCAGATAGATAAAAAATTAGATAAAATAAAACATTATGATATTGTGCCGAAACATTATATTAGAAAACTTCGCCGAGCGGACAAGATAGAAATAGAAGCTGGAAAAATTACAGAATACAAAAATTAAAAGTATAATAAAAAAATGTCATTTTATATTGATAAAATAATAGCAGAGATACAAGATAATTTTCTTAATTATCCAATTATAAGAAAAATTAGCAAACACTTTTTTCATGGCGGTTATGCAAAACTTTATGTAGTAACTCCTTATTGGCATGCCAGTATATCGGAACTTCCAATACGTTTGTTAAAAAGGAGGATATTAAAAGCGGGACATTCTTGTTTAATTTATCAATTTCCCTCCAAGGTTTTATCTGAAAATGTTCATCTAACAGAGAAATATTTTAAAGAAATACAAGAAGAAATAAGAGAAGATATTAATAATCTAAAAAATAAACATAATTTTTTAGAAGTAATTGTTGTGGGGATGAGTCTAGGGTGCATTAATGCGTTGATGGTTAGCAATAAAAATAAAAATGTAGATAAATTATCTTTAGTGGTTCCGGGGGATTCGCTGGCTGATAGTCTATGGAGAAGTATTGGTACAAAAAAATTAAAAAGTAAAATTAAAAAAGAGAATATAAATCTAGAAGAATTGGAAAAAGACTGGAAACGTTTAGATCCAAAGAATAACATAGATGATTTATTTGATAAAGATATTGAAATTTATTTATCCAAAGCAGATAAGGTAATTCCTTATAAAAATGGTGGTCACCTTATTAAAGATATGAAAAACATAGGATTAAATCCTATTTTTTTCAAAAATAATAAATTGGGGCATTATTTGACTATTCTTGAATTTATAATTTTTAAAAAGTTTTAGAAAATACTAAAAATTTTATCTAAAAATCTCATAAACCAATTCTCTTTTTGAATTTCTATTTGTTCTATTTGAGTTGAATCAGGAAGGGGAGTAATGGCATTTATTGTTGTAGCCGTAAGTATCTCTTTTTTTATAATTTTTTCAGGAGCTTTAATTGCAACCTTAGTGGTTGTAGGAGTTTTTATTTTTACGACAAGTTTTGGTTTTTCAAATTTTTGCATTATTTGATTCCAGGTTTTACCAGAAAGGGCAGAAACAACATAAACAGTTTCCCAAAGTTTATTAGTTAAAATTTCATTTTTTATTCCGCCGTCAGTATCTTGTAAGGTTGCCAAATAATCAAATGGAGAGTTATTATTTTTAATCCAATCTTCCGGTTTTTCACTTAAAGCAAGAATGCCTTCTATTACCCAAGCAGTAGAAGAAGCATTATTCCAACCGCCATCATCTTTTTGATTTTGTTTTAAAAATTCTCTTGCTTTTAATAAACTTTTTTCTACTCCTGGTGCAAGGGAAAAGGACGATAAAGCTTCTATGGCCGCGCCAGTCATATCTACATTACTATCCCAAGAGCCGTCCTCTTTTTGTTTACTCAAAATAAAATTTAGATTATTAATTATTATTTCATTGGTTTGATTAAAGCCAACATTTTGCAAAACAATTAAAGCAAAAATATCATCATTGTCTTCGTTGGCATCACCGAATTGTGTTCCGTCAAAGGTTGCGATTATTTTTTCAATACAATTTTCGCCGTTAGCTTTATATGGATTAAGTCCAAGCGCCAAGAGAGCCATTGTATGTCTTTCGCAACCTGTCACAGACATGTCTTCCCCATTCGAATCTTCTAAATATTTAATCAATTTTATTGTTTGCTCTTGATGGTTTCCAGAAGCTAAGGCTAAAGCTGTCCAATCAGTATATAAATTTTCTCCAAAAGATCCGTTTTCTTCTTGTTGTGAAATTATGAATTCAAAAGCTTTTTGCAGATTAAATTTTGTTTTAATTGTTGTAGCAGGAGTTATTTCAGGAGCAGTTGCTTCAGGGGTGACGGAAATTTCAAAATGGGTGCTAGGTGTCGAAAGCTCACCTAGGCCATTGTTTCCAGTAGGCGTAGGTGGTGTTGGATCATCAATTGGATCTATAAAATCAAGAGAAATTAAATCATCTAGCTGGAGCTCATATTGATTCAGCCCAGTTATCCCCTCTGTTCCATTTAAGGACCAGCTCCAATAATGATAAACATCATTTCCGTCTTGGTCTTTACTGGTATAGCCGGCTATGTCGTCTAGAGAATTTAAAAAAGCACCCGGAGCCCAGTCCCAATTCCATTCATTTTGAAGGCCAGATTGTTGAATGGCACAATATGCCGTGATTAAAAAAGTACCTACATTGTCGCTATCACAGGGTGTTACAGTTATATCTTGATCGTAAAGTATGTTCTCTGGTGTTTTTATATTTAAATGTATTAAGGTGTCCGCGTTAGCTGTTCCATAAAAACAAAATATAATGAAACTCAATAAAGCTATCTTAATAATTTGATTTTTCATATTTCCAAGAGACAATGTCCCCTTGTTTTATTTTATAATCTGAAACGCCGACTTGCGCTAAAGTACCATTTACATAATAAATCCAATTTCTTTCTCCATTTCCCTTTACTCCATTGATTGCTACAATAAATTTTCCCATTCCGATATAATTTTTTTCCGTAAAATTTATTTTTCCTTCGTCGCGTAATTTGCTCATAAAATCATATACACTTACAGGGCTAGCAATTTGATTTTTAAAAATAACTTCATTTATTACTATATCTCTAGAAGTTATTTGCGAAGAATAAACAAACAACCCCAAAAAACCTAAAGCAATTAAAATTATTAAAATTATTTTTTTATTATTTTTATCCATAAAACAAAAAAAATTCTGCTAAGCAGAATTTAAGGTTCTTCCAAGTAAATATACAAGGAAGTTTATCCTGCTCGGGACTAATAAAATAATTGGTGTTCGGACTTGTTCCCTCCACCTGTTGGTGTTCGGGACTTACCGTAGCGGCACTGTACTGGAATCTAACCAGTTTCCCCAATCATTTTTTAAAATTTTCAAATGAACTATCTTAGTATATACTTACTTTATATTATGTCAAAAAAAACTGTGGAAAAGAAAATAATGGTATTTGGAACTTTTGATGGATTGCATCTCGGGCATATTAATTTTTTCAAACAGGCCAAAAACCTCACAAAGAATTCATTTTTAATTGTTTCTATAGCCAGAGATAAAAATGTTCTTAGAATAAAAGGGAAATATCCGGATAAAAATGAGCAAGATAGAATAACTTTAGTAAAAAAATGTAAATTAGTTGACCAAGTAGTTCTTTCTGGTATTAAAAATCATCTTCCGCATATTGTAAAAATGTGTCCAGATATTATTGCTCTTGGTTATGACCAAAAAGCTTATGTTCATAATTTAAAAAAAGACTTAAAAAACAAAGGTATTTTAATAAAAATTATGCGCCTGAGACCCTTTAAAAGGGCAGTTTATAAAAATCACTTGCTAAAAAAAAGAAGATAAATATAATAAATTATTATAAGTTTTTAACACAAATTATATGCAAGAAATAGATATTATAAAATTTATTAAAAAAATTTTTGCTAATAGAAATTTTGTCGTTATTTTTTTTACAAGCTTGCTGTCTTTTTTAATTTTTATTTTAATTGGAGTTGGTATAATGTGGCACTATAGGGCGAATATTTTCGAATATTTTGCTAAAGAATATTTACAAGAGGCACAAGATAAAAATAATGACACAAAAACTACTACTGAAAAAATTATTGAGAAGCAGTCGATTTTTTCCCAAGACGCTTTTGTTATTAAGGCTGTAAAGAAAACTAACCCGGCCGTTGTTTCTATCATTATTTCTCAAAATGTTCCGAAGTATGAGGCTTGCGTTGATCCCAATCAACAACAGTCAAATCCTTTTGGTGATTTATTTCCTGGTTTTAATTTTAGTTTTCCACAATATCAATTATGCCAGAATGGTACAGAAAAGAAGGATATTGGTGGAGGTTCAGGATTTTTTGTTTCCAGTGATGGTTTAATTGTTACTAATAAACATGTCGTTGATCAAAAAAATGCCGAATATACCGTGTTTACCAATGATGGCAAAAAACATACAGCTAAAGTTATTGCTCGTGATTCGGTTTTAGACATTGCCTTAATTAAAGTTGAACCAGTGGTAGGCAAAAGTTTTCCATTTCTCTCTTTGGGGAATTCAGATTCTCTAGAAGTGGGCCAGAGCGTTATCGCTATCGGTAATGCTTTGGGAGAATATCGAAACACTGTTTCGGTTGGGGTGGTTTCTGGATTGGCTCGATCTATTACGGCGGGAGACAACTTGGGAAATACGGAAGTTTTAGATCGTGTCATTCAAACTGACGCGGCCATCAATCCAGGAAATTCCGGAGGACCCTTACTTAATCTGCAGGGAGAGGTAATTGGGGTCAATGTAGCTATTATTCAAGGTTCACAAAACGTTGGTTTTGCCCTGCCGATAGATAGCGTGAAGGGCGCGATTAATTCAGTTAAACAAACAGGTAAAATAATTCGTCCATATTTGGGAATTCGTTATGTGGCGATTAATGCAGAAATGAAAGATAAAAATAATTTATCTATTGATTACGGGGTTTTGGTAAAAGCGGGGGCAACGGCAAGCGAACTAGCAGTTATTCCCGGAAGTCCTGCCGACAAGTCGGGGATTGTAGAAAATGATATCATCCTAGAAATTGATGGAGTGAAATTAGATGATCAAACAAACCTAGCTTCTGTTATTCGCGGAAAAACTATTGGTCAAGTTGTCAATCTTAAAATTCTCCATAGGGGAGTTGAAAAAAATGTTTTAATCACACTTGAAGTCGCACCCGAATAAAAATCAAGAACCATTGAAGAATGAAGAACGCCTGGCGTTCTTCAATTTAGTAGAATATAATATGTAATATGTCTATTAGGAAAACCGACTTTGTCGAAGGTGAATATTATCATATATACAATAGGGGAAATAGTAAGCAAAAAATCTTTTTAGATGGTAAAGATAGAGAAAGATTTTTAAAACTTTTATATCTTTGTAATTCTAAACAGAGAATTGATTTTTATAATGATATCACGAGAAGCAAAATATGTGTTTGGGATTTTGAAAGAGGAGAATCAATAGTAGATATTGGTGCTTGGGCTTTGATGCCGAATCATTTTCATTTGTACATTACCCAAATGAAGAACGCCCGGCGTTCTTCATTTTCAGGAAATGCGATTACTTATTTTATGCACAGAGTTTTAACTGCTTATTCAAAATATTTTAATGCAAAATATCAAAGAACTGGATCGTTGTTTGAAGGCAAATTTAAGTCTGTACACATAAATAAAGACAATCAAGCTAAATATCTTTTTTCTTATATACACCTTAATCCATTAAAATTAATTGATTATAGCTGGAAAGAAAAGGGTATAAAGAATAAAAAGAAAGCTATAGATTTTCTAAATTCATATAAATGGACTAGTTATTCTGATTATTTAGAGAATTTTCGGTTGGAAAATAAAATTATCAATAAAATTAATTTTTTAAATTATTTTGAGACAAAAGATGATTTTCAAAAAGAAATTTTTGATTGGATAAAGATTGAAGTAAAAGATTAAATAAACAAGATGAAGAACGCCAGGCGTTCTTCATCTTTAGTTAAATATCGCTTTTTTCTATAGTTGAGGAAAGATAAACTCCATAAAGCAGAAGAGCTCCGAGAATTAGAAAAATAAAATTAAAAGCAGGCACGAAATAAAGAACAAAAAAAGCAACAAGGGGAGCAAGAACATAAGACACTGGTCCAGTATTGCGGTAAACAGCAATAAATTCATCATTTTCTCTCTTAATGTGTTTAAAGAAATAAACATCGCTCATTACTTCAATGATGGCTGCGCCAATTCTTGTGCAAAAGAGGGCTAGTGCCCAAATCCAAACTTCATGTCTCTCTATAAAGAAAAGCGATAAGGTGGCTAATGAGGCTATGGCGAAACCAAATAACAACATTTTCCGTTCACCGATTTTATCTGAATATCTGCCAAGCGGAAATTGGATAAAAACGAAAGGTAAAAGCATTATGGTGAAGATTAAGCTAATTTCCTGCCAACTAAAACTCAAATGTGAATATAGATATATTGGTGTATAGATGACCATCCAGACATAAAAAAATTGTAAAATAAAATTTATTTTATATGCACGGGTCAAATTAATATTTTTAAAAAAGTCCTTAAAAGATTCCCAGGCAAAAGCTTTGTCGTATTGTGGGTCGTTCAGTCCTTTTAGGCTTAATAGGGTCACGAGAAAGAAGATAGTCATTATTATAAAAGCAATAAAATAAACAGCCGAAAAAGAAAATTTAGATAATATTTTTCCAGAGAGAATCTGGGCAATTACCCAAGCCAGATTAATTAAGGATAAATACAATCCACGTACTCGTCCTAGTGAAAAATTTTGGGAAAATATCTGTAATAATTCATCCAATGCAAAAATAATTAAATAATTTACAGTGAAATAGAATATAAAGATTGAAATAATTAAAAATGGACTTTTTAAAACGGATAATAAAAAAAGAGAAAGGAGGCTAAGGCCTGTTGAAAAAAGTAAAAATCTATAAACCCCCCTTTTCCGTAGTATTTCCGGTATCAGAGAAAGAACAAGTAGGGAAGTCACAGATCCTAAAATATATATCAAGGACACGTTTTTTTCTCCGGAGAAAACAGAAAGAAAGCTAGAATTTATATAAGAGATAAAGGCTAAATGGAGGGAAAACAAAAAACCAAGCAAGAAAATATTTTTTAATTTTAAATTTTTTTTGAACATTTTTATATATTTTTAGATACTTAGGATGACCGGTATTACCAAAGGTCTTTTGGCTGTTTTTTGATATAAAAATTTTGAGATATTTTCTCCTAAATTTGCCTTGATGATATCAAAGTTGACCGTGTTTCCATTTTGGAAAGAAGAAGAAGGCATTTTTGCTGTCAGGTTTTCTATCCCATTTTTAATAATTATTCTTACCTGGCGTAAAAGTTCTTGATTTTCTTTTAAATAAACAAAACCGCGTGAAATCAAATCCGGAGATTTTTTTAATTTTCCGGTTTTTTGATCAAGGAGAGCAATAATAACAAACATTCCATCTTGAGAGAGCATTTGACGGTCGCGAATCACGACGTCCTGAGTGTCACTAATAGAAGTTCCATCCACCAACATATTTCCACTAGGAGCATGTTCTTTACGTAAAGCTATTTTTTGTCCATCAGCGGATATTTCAATAATTGAACCATTGTCGGGAACAATAATACTATCTTCAGACATCCCGAGTTTTAAGGCAAGTTCTTTATGCAATTCAAGATGAGAATGATGCCCGTGAATTGGGATGAAAAATTTTGGATGAGTTTTTTGATGGAGCCATTTTATATCTTCTTGATTACCATGTCCGGTAGCATGGACGAAGTCTTCGCCCGTGGTGCGGTAACTGATGATTTTAACGCCTTGGCGGGATAAACCATCCTTCATTTTCATAACTTGAAGTTCGTTGCCTGGAACAATAGAGGCCGAGAGAATAATCGTATCTCCTTTATGTAAAGAAAATTTTGTATTAGATTTATTGGCAGCACGGTTGAGGGCGGCAAATTCTTCCCCTTGGGCGCCAGTCATGAGAACAACAATCTTATTAGGTGGATAATTATTAGCTTCTTCTAGCGGTACAATAGTACCTTTTTTAGGAGTAAAAAGTTTAGCTTCAATAGCAACTTCAATATTTGTTTTCATAGAGCGTCCGTCAATTGCTATTTTTTTCCCTAAAGCTTCGGCGGTTTTCACTATAAAAGCTAGTCGCGTAATATGAGAAGCGAAGGCGGCAATAATTATTCGGCCATGTATTTTTTTTATTAAGCTTTCTAGACCCTGATGCACTTTTATTTCCGGTAAAGAAAACCCCTCATTTTCAATATTAGTAGAATCAGTCATCAGGAGAAGAACTTTTGCTTTATCAAAAATAGAATATTCTTTTTCTTCCTCTTTTGTTACGATTCCGTCTATCTGGTCGAGTTTATAGTCTCCCGGGGTTACTATCCAACCATGTTCAGTTTCTACAATTATTCCCATTGAATCAGGGATGGTATGAGTAACACCAAAGAATCTTACTCTGATTTTTCCACAGGTTATAATAGAATCTTTTTCAACGATATTTTCTTTAAGGGCGGGCAAATGGGGGAATTCTGTTTGTCGTTTTTTCATCATTAACATAGAAAGATTTCTAGAATAAACTGGAGGGTTTCCGATGCGAGAAAGCACCAAAGGTACACCTCCAATATGGTCTAAGTGTCCATGAGTGATTATCAGTGCCCGTATTTTGTTTTTACGTTCCTCTAAATAAGTTGTATTCGGAATGACATAATCAACCCCCGGAGTTAGTTCATTTGAAAAATGCATTCCTGCATCTATGATGATAATATCATCCCCTATTTCTACGGCTGTCATATTTTTACCGATTTCCTCTACTCCGCCGAGCGGAATAATACGAATTACCCCTTTTTCTGGAGGCGGTATTTTACTACTACGAATTTTGTCTTGGTTTTTTTCTGAAAAAGAAGAACGAGACTTGGAATTTTTCCCAAATCTTTTTTGAGTATATTGATAAGTAGAACTTTTAGTTATTTTTTTTCTATATTCTCCACTTATGGTGTCAGGTCTGTTTGAATTACGCTCTTTTTCGTTGTGGGTGGGTGTAGTATTTGGGGTAGATATTTTATCCTTGTCATCATCAATTTTGAGCGAAGAAAAAGAAAGTCTTGTTTTTTTCATAATTTTATTTTGTTATTTTTTTTATTTATTAACGAATATTTTCCAAACATTCTCTGTCTCGATATACCATAAATATATGTTAGAGAAACGATCTGCCGGAGAAATTAGATAATCAATAGAAAGACCCTTTAAATTTTTTGAGATTACATAAATAAAATTAGGACTATATAAAAATACTGCGGGCATATCTTTTTTAATTTCCTCTTCAAATTGAGAGTATTTTTTAATCCTAGCTTGTTCATCAATGGTGACAGAAGCATCTTCTAAAATTTTGTCTACTTTTACATTAGTATACACGGCGACATTCAGACCTGGATCTTTTCTTTGAGAAGAATGCCAGAAAGCAAATAGATTGGATTCATTGTTTATAATTTGTCCGAATAATAAGGAATCATATTCACGGGGACGAATAACACCTTGGTTTAAATTACCGATTTCAAAAGTTTTTATATCAACTTTTATTCCGATTTTTGCTAAATCCTGTTTGATTATTTCGGCCGTTTTAGTAAGTTCTTCTGCATTACCAGTTGAGATAGAAAATTCTAAGGTAACAGTAGTTTTCTTTTTATTTTTATCAGTAGTAGTTTTTTGTAGAAATCCATCCGAATCTTTTAACCAACCATCTTTTGTCAAACTATTTTGTACATCTTGCAAGATAAGTTCACGGGTCATATTATCTTTTTCAGGTAATTTCTGATAAGTAGCCATATTGGGCGGTATTGGTCCATTAATAACGACTCCATAATCAAAAAGGACTTCTCGAACTATTTTATCTTTATCAATAGCTTTATCAATAGCTTGAGTAATAACTTTATTGGTAAAAAGAAGATTTTTATTTTGGTTAAAGAAAAGTCCGAATACTCTCGGCAGGACTGAAGAATCTATTTGATAATTTCTTTCCTTAAGAATATCTGCATTTAGGGGGGTAATGGAACTTATTTGATTTACTGCTCCGTCTTCTAATGCTCGGATTAGGTCATTTTCATTTAAATAAAAATGCAAATCTATTTCTTTTATATAAGGTTCACCCAAGATGAAATTTTTATACGATTCTAACTTGTAAGAATCAATAACTCCAGATGATTTTTTAACAACACTTTTTATCAAATAAGGTCCGGAACCGATAGGAGAAGTGTTGGCATTGTTTAGCTCGACGGAAGAATTATTCCAAAGAGATTGGGGCATTATTCCAAGGGTTAAATTTTCCAAGAACGACGAATAGGGTTTTTTTAAAGAAAATTCTATTGTTCGGTTGTCTATTTTTGTTACTATTACTCCATCCCAGTCTATTTTTCGTGGACTTTTTATAATTGGATCTTTTATTTCACTGATAGTAAAAATAATATCATCTACTGTAACAGGTTTTCCATCCTGAAAATATACTTTGTCTTTTAAAGTAAAAGTGTAAATTAAACCATCTTTGGATATTGTATATTTTTCTGCTAAATCTGGGAATAGAGTACCATCAGGATTTTTTCTCATCAAGCCTGAATAAATAAGTGAGACGAGGTCAAGATCAACTGGAGAATTTGCTAGAATCGGATTTATAAAACGAGGAGTGCCAATGATCCCCTCAGAGATGGAACCTCCGCGAAGCGGAACCTTAACCATTAAAGATTTATTAATAGTCTCTAAGATGGAAATGGTACTTATAAGAAGTGCTAATGCTAGTAGAATAAAAACAATTTGTTCTTTTTTGGAGAACGTGTTAAAAACTGAATTAATTTCGTCTTTTTGGGGCAATTTAAAATTACGAAGGCGACTATATAAATTTTGCATAATATACGATATGAAACGAAGATAAGAATTAGCTGTTTGCTTTTATTATTATAGATAAAAGTGCAAATAAAGCAAAGAGTATTCCACAGATAAGGGATAAATAAAAAAGAAACTTTTCAAAGCCTCGGCGAGTGTGGTGGAAAGATTCTGAGTTTCCTCCACCCAAAGCGCCACCCAAACCAGCAGCCGATTGTTGCAACAAAATGGCTGACACTAGTATTACCGAAAGGATAATCTGTGCATAAGGCAGAATTTTTACTACCAGATTCATGGGGTAATTATTACATATTGAGGTTTAAAATGCAAATAATTTAATAGTGTGCTATAATTTTTAAATTATAAAATAAATAGATAAAAAAATATGGAAAATGAAAATGTAGACAATAAAAAGAATATTATCTCAACATTAGTAGTATTAGTTTTGGTTATTTTAGCGATTGGAAGTTATTTTGTTTTCGGAAAAAATAAAACTGATGGTCCCGTAAATAATGATGTGGCAAGTGTGGCAATAGTGAATGGGACTGTTATTTCTAGGGCAACTTATGATACACAACTTGCAAACAATCTTGCTTCTTATAAAGCGCAAGGCATTGATGTTACAGACGAAACTAAGCTTTCTCAGATTAAAACGCAAGTTTTAGATAATCTTATTGGCGATGAATTACTTAATCAGGGAGTGATGGCTGCTGGGATAAAAATTACAGCAGAAGAAGTGGAAAAACAATTTCAGGTTATCTTGACCCAAGAGGGTGGGGCAGACGGTCTTCAGGCTGCACTTGTTCAAAACAATCTTTCAGAAGAACAGTTAAGGGAAAATATATCTAAACAGCTCGCGGTTCAAAAATATTTATTACAAAATATTGATACAAAATCAATAACTGTTAGTGACATTGAAGTTGCGCAGTTTTATGCAAACCTTGTTCAGTCTCAGGCAGGGGGTGATGCAACCACACCTATTCCAGACTTGAATGAAATAAGTGACCAGATTAAGCAACAAATTATTTCCGAAAAGCAACAAACCTTGGTGGTAGATTTTATTGCTTCTCTTCGTGCTAAGGCAACAGTAACAACAAATATATAGTTTAGTTATAGCTTTGATGATTAAATAAAGTAAGTAATATTTTCTTTAGAAAGTATTACTTGACATATACCCCTAGGGGGTATATGCTTATTTTATGTATACAAGTAAACAAAAATTAATACGCAGGCTTAAAATTATTGAAGGACAAGTGCGTGGTCTTCAAAATATGATTAATAATGAAACTTATTGTATTGATGTTATTACTCAAACATCGGCTGTTAAACAAGGTCTATCAAATATTGAAGACCTTCTTATGGAGGGTCACCTAGGTCATTGTTTAGTAAATCAAATCAAGAAAGGTCAGACCGACAAAGCAACTGAAGAGATGTTAAAAGTCTATAAGCTTAAGAGAAAATAAAATGAAAAAAGAAATATATAGAATAAAAGGAATGCACTGTGCATCATGTGCCAGTATTATAGAAAAAACTATTAAGAAAATTAATGGGGTAGAAGATGTTTCAGTTAATAGTGGAATGGAAAATGTAAAAGTTTCTTTCGATGACAGCCAGACTAATTTTAATCAATTTAATAAAAAACTAGAACCACTCGGATACTCTTTAATTGTTTCTGCTGTGGGATCTACGGGGATGAGTGAAAATGAAAATGAAATACATCTAGAATTTGATCAATTAAAAAATGAGAAGTTTGTAGAACTTAAAGAAATGCACAATAAACTTTTGTCACTTATTCCAATTGTAATTATAAGTATTTTTGTCATGATTTGGGATATCTTTGCTCAATTTAAATTAGTTCTGGAGATGTCTTTTTTTTGGAGTGAATTTTTTCATCATCTGTTACCTTTATTTGCTACATATACACTTTTTATAGTAGGTAAACCATATTTGTTTGGTTTATATCGTTTTTTTCGTTACAGCAAAGCAAATATGGACACTTTAATTGGTCTTGGGACGAGTGTGGCATTTCTTTATAGTTTTTTTATTAGTGCTTTTGGGGAAAGCTTGAAAAATTTTATAAATGTTAATCAAAATTATTATGATGTAGTTATTGTAGTTATTGTATTTATTACACTTGGTAAATATCTTGAAATGCGGTCCAAGTTAAAAACTGGCGATGCGATTGAGAAACTTTTAAATCTACAAGCTAAGACTGCTTTGGTTGTTCGTGGAGAAAAAGAAATAGAAATATCAGTCAATGACGTAAAACATAATGATTTAATTATTGTAAAGCCGGGGGCAAAGATTCCGGTTGATGGAATAATAATTGAAGGTTCTTCTTATATTGACGAATCCATGGTGACAGGTGAGCCAATGCCTATAAGTAAAAAAATAGATGACGCGGTAGTTGCCGGTACAATTAATACTACTGGGTTTTTTACATTTAAAGCTACAAAGGTTGGTTCTGAAACATTATTGGCTCACATTATAAAAATGGTAGAAGAAGCACAGGGAAGTAAAGCGCCTATTCAAGCTTTGGCTGATAAAATTTCAAGTGTTTTTGTTCCTATTGTTTTAATTATAGCATTTATTACATTTGCGTTATGGCTTATTGTTGGTACACAATATTTAGGTTTTTCTCAGGCCCTTTCTTTTGGTTTAGTTTCTTTTGTTGGGATTCTTGTTATTGCTTGTCCTTGTGCCCTTGGGCTTGCGACACCTACAGCTATTATTGTAGGTGTAGGTAAGGGGGCAAAAGAGGGTATTTTAATTAAAGATGCGGCAACCCTTCAAAAGTTGCATAAAATAAATATAGTGGTAATTGACAAAACTGGGACAATCACTATTGGTAAACCGACGCTTGTTGATATTCAAAATTTTTCAAATCTTAAAGAAAAAGAAATGATATCAATCCTTGCATCATTGGAGAAAAAATCAGAACATCCGATTGCACATGCGATTATCAATTATGCTGAGGAGAAAAACATAAATATCACGGAGGTGTCTAATTTTGAGGGTATTCAAGGAAAAGGGTTAAGAGGGTCAATCAATAATATAGAGTATTTTGTTGGGAACGTAAAACTCATACGAGACCTTAATGTGTCTTTTGATATTTCAAAAATTGATGAATTTACAAAACAAGGGAAAACTCCAGTTATTCTTGCGACGGTTGAGGCTGTTCTGGGTTTTGTAATGGTAGCAGATGAAATAAAAGCTGAGTCGAAACAAGCTGTTGTAAATATTCATAAACTTGGAATAAAAGTAGTTATGATGACCGGGGATGATGAAAAGACAGCTAAGTATATGGCCTCAATTATTGGAATTGACGAAGTAATGGCAAATGTTTTGCCAGAAGATAAATTATTAAAAATAAAAGAATTACAAGGGAAAGGGTACACCGTTGCTATGGCAGGTGATGGGGTAAATGATGCTCCAGCCTTAGCGCAAGCTGATGTTGGTATTGCCATGGGGACGGGGACGGATGTGGCCATAGAGAGTGCTGGGATAACGCTTCTTTATGGGGATATCTCAAAACTTGTGAAAGCAATTAAGCTTTCAAAGATTACTATGCGAGGAATAAAGCAAAATCTTTTTTGGGCATTTATATATAATATAGTAGGCATACCGCTTGCTGCTGGATTATTTTATCCAATTTTCGGGTGGCTTCTTTCGCCAGTATTTGCGGGTGTGGCTATGGCCCTTTCAAGCGTATCGGTGGTAGGAAATTCATTACGCATTAAAAGTAAAAAATTATAGAATATAAAATCATATGAAAAAACACACATTTTATGTTACTGGCACACATTGTGCATCATGTAAAATCTTAATAGAGGATATCTTGAAAGAACAGGATTTTATAAAAAATGTGCGAGTTGATTTAAAAAAAGAAATTGTAGAAATAGAAACTGATAGCGGGCAGAGCGCAGAAGAGCTGGTAGCTATACTTACAAACAAAACAAAATTAAATGGCTATATTTTTTCTCTTAAAAAAGAAATTGTCGAGGAAAAATCTGATGATGTTATTTGGAAAGCTATACCTATTGGACTTATTTTTTCATTCTTTTTTTTCTTATTGCAAAAGTCGGGTATTTTTAATCTTAGCTTTGGGAGCGAAACGACACCGGTAACCGGTTTTATCATTGGAATTATTGCTTCATTTTCTTCCTGTCTTGCTATTGTTGGAGGATTGGTTTTGTCGCTTTCTGCTACCGTAGCGGAAGAAGAAAATAGTCAAGCAAAAAAACCTCTTATTTTATTCCATGCAGGTAGATTGTTCGGTTTTGCTCTTTTGGGTGGTATCCTTGGGCTTATTGGAGAGGTGATAGGCGTGAGTTTTATTTTTTCTGCCATACTGGGGCTTCTTGCTTCAATTGTAATGGTTTTGTTGGGTATAAATTTGCTTGGTATTTTCAAAAAAAGTACCATAACTCTTCCAAGTAATATATTTTCTTTTTTTAGGAAAGTGGAACATACTACCTTGGCACCCATTGTAGTTGGGATAGGGACATTTTTTCTACCTTGTGGTTTTACTCAGGCAATGCAAATTTCAGCACTTTCTAGTGGGTCGTTTATATCTGGGTTTCTCATTATGTTTTCATTTGCGTTGGGCACATTGCCGGTTTTAGCTCTTCTTTCTTTTAGTTCAGTATCATTTGCTCATTCCCAATATGCTCCACTTTTTTTTAAATCTGCTGGAGTTGTTGTGATTATACTTGCTTTGTTTAATTTGATTAATGGCTTGGCGGCGATAGGAATTATTTCGCCCATATTTAATTTCTAGATTAATTATTTTTTAATATTATAAATATAATTAAATTTTAAGATTATGAAAATATTTCTTTCAACATTAATGGTCTTAGCATTCATAGGAGCAGTTTTTATGATGACGAGAGGAGAAAGTTCTGCCCCGGTAGCGGATGGAAATAATGTTTCTTTTGAGGGCGAAAAACAAATTGTGGACCTTACGGCTAGGGGAGGATATTCTCCAGAAAAAAGTATTGCCAAGGCAGGGATTCCAACAATTTTACGATTTACAACCAATGGGTTGTTTGACTGTTCTTCTTTTGTTCGGATTCCAGCAATGAGTGTAAGTAAAAGCCTAGTTTCATCGGGGACGACAGATATTGATTTGGGAATTCCGGAAGTGGGGATATTGCGAGGTAGTTGCGGAATGGGAATGTATCCATTTGAAATTAATTTTCAGAATTAAATTTTTGTGATATAATTTATCTTATGCAATTTATTACAATTTCAATGAAGGTAAAAACATTCTTTACAAAAAAGAAGATTATTTGGACGGTAGTTATTCTTTTTTTATTATTTTTGGGTTTTCTTATTTTTAATAAAAAAACCGATACTAGTGGCATCCAAACTGGAATAGTGGAACAGCAAGATATCCAAAAAACAGTTTTAGCTACCGGACAAGTTGTTAGTTCTACCGATTTGGATTTGAGTTTGCAATCAAGTGGTATTGTTAAAAAAGTTTTAGTTAAAGAAGGGGACGTAGTTTCTGCAGGTCAGATTTTAGTTGTTTTGGATCAGAGTATTGCTTTGGCTAATTTGGAGTCTGCTCAGGGTTCTTTTTCTCAAGCGCAAGCGAATTATAATAAGATTTCGGCAGCCGCGACAACACAAGATATTATGGTTAGCCAATCAGCTGTTGATGCCGCTTCCACTACTTTGCAAAATGCCAAACAAAATCTAGTGCGTGACCTTTCTATTTCTTATGGTAATGTGAATTCCTCTGTTCTTTCGAACACTAACAATTTATTTTTAAGTCCGCAATCAAGCAATCCACAATTTAATTTAACTGGTACTTTCCAAACTAATCCGCAACTTGTTTATGATGTAAATAGTGGGCGTGTTGGTGTAAATTCTGTTCTTGAAAAATGGCGGAAAGAAATTGAAGCTATGACCTTAGGGGAGATTGGTGTTGATCAAGTTGTCCTGAATTCATTGTCATACACTACAACTGTAAAAAATCATTTGTCTGAGTTATTAAATTTACTTACTTCCCATACTTTGTTATCTACTGCTAGCGCAACATCTTTAACCACTGCTCAAACATCAATTACTGCGACAAAAACTATTGTTGATTCTGCCTATACCATTATTACCAACGACAATCAAGCCGTTAAAAGCGCGGAATCTTCCTTAGATCAGGCTCAAGCATCTTTGATTTTAAAAAAAGCTCCAGCTCGTCCTGAAGATATAGATATTGCTAAAGCTCAAGTCTTGTCAGCCGAGGGGGCGTTGCATTCTGCGCAGGCAGCTCTAAACAATACAGTTTTACGAGCTCCGGCTAATGGAACAATTACTCAAATAGATACAAAGATTGGAGAATTGGTGCAGGCTACTAAAGAAGTAATAAAATTATTGAATGTCGGGGAATTGCATACTGAAGCTTTGGTTAGCGAAGCCGATATTGCTTCGGTATCTGTGGGTCAATTAATTGATAATACTTTTGATGCGCTTGGTCCAGATAAACATTTTACGACGGTAGTTCTTACGGTGAATCCCGCTTCTACTGTCATTTCTGGTGTAGTTAATTACAAAGTAACTGGTAGTTTGGAAAAAATTCCCGAAATTAAACCAGGAATGACTGCGAATATGACTATTAACGTTGCTGAGAAAAAGAATGTTCTGGTTATTCCATCAAGTGCCATCATAAACAGAAACGGTAGCCATTATGTAAGAGTAGTTAATAATCCAGAAGAGAAAACTTACAATGAAGTGGAAGTAGAAACAGGACTTTTGGCGGATGGTGGTTTGGTAGAAATCACCTCAGGACTAAGTGCGGGAGAGGAGATAGTGACTTTTCTAAAATAACTTATAAAATTAGTTGTATCTGTGCCAATAATAAAAATAGAAAATTTAAAAAAAGATTATGAGAACGAAGGGGTAATTACCAATGTTCTCCAAGGCGTGGATTTTAGCATGGAACCAGGTGAATTTGTGGCTATTATGGGGCCTTCTGGGTCTGGCAAATCAACCTTAATGCATATTTTAAGTTTTTTAGATAAACTGTCTTCTGGGCTATATGAATTTGAAGGGCAAGATACAAAAGATTTTGATAAAAATTATTTAGCGAAACTTAGGAACGAGCGTGTTGGTTTTGTTTTTCAATCATTTAATCTTTTGGCGCGTACCACTGTCCTAGATAATGTAAAATTGCCACTGATTTATAGTAATAAAAAAGATCATGACAGCTTGGCCAAAAAAGCTTTGGCTGACGTAGGTCTCTCTCATCGTCTTGATTTTTTTACCAATCAAATTTCTGGAGGGGAAAAACAACGTGTGGCTATAGCGAGGGCTTTAGTTTGCGATCCGGCCATAATTTTTGCCGATGAGCCGACCGGGAACTTGGATTCCAAATCTGGAAATGCCGTTTTGGAAATTTTACAAAAGTTGAATGACCGAGGGCATACTATTATTTTAGTAACCCACGAGATGGATACTGCTAATCATGCTAAAAGAATAATTTATATTAAAGATGGCATGATTGTTGGAGATGAAAAAGTTTCAAAACGGACTATGGCTAAGTCAGACGGAATATTAAAAAAGTAGAATGAATTTTTTTTCAACAGTAAAAATGACTATTCGTAGTTTGCTTTCTAGAAAAGGAAGATCTTTTCTTACTATGCTTGGAATTGTGATTGGGGTAGCGGGGGTAATAATAATAATATCTCTTGGTGCAGGAGCTCAATCTTTAGTTTTAGGTCAAGTCAATAAACTTGGTTCCAATCTTCTTTCTGTTCAGCCTGGTAAAAGTGACCCCCAGGGTCCACCGGCACAAGTTTATGGTGTTGTTGTTACTAGTTTGGTTGAATCTGATGCTGAAGCCTTACGTTCTTCATCTCAAGTTCCACATGCAATCGGGGTTAATGCTTTGGTTCGTGGAATTGGTACCGTGATTTGGCAAAATAAAAGTACAGATACAAATTTTATTGGTACGGATTTTGGGTATGCAAAGGTAGTTAACTTTACAATGAGTTCTGGGGAATTTATTAATGAGACAGCAAACAAGGGAGGAGCGAAGGTGGCTGTTTTGGGCTCTAAGGTTGCTGAAGCTTTATTTTCTGGAACTGGAGTGGATCCTATTGGACAAGTTATTAAGATTAGAAATAATACCCAAGGGGATGTAGGAGGAGTGCCTTTGCGTGTAGTAGGGGTTATAGAAAAAAGAGGTAGCGCTTTTTTTCAGGATCAAGATGATCAAATATTTATACCACTTTCCATTGCTCAAGGTCAGCTTTTAGGTGTTCATTATTTACAAATGATAAGTATAAAAGTAGATGCATCTGAAAATGTAAAGCAAACTATTAATAATATAACCACTGTCTTAAAACAAAAGCACCACATACTAACAGATGATGATATTGATTTTACCATTAGAGATGTAGCTGCGGCTGCGGATATTTTAAAAACTATTACTGGCGCGCTTAGTTTATTTTTGACTTCTATGGCAGCTATAGCATTAGTGGTTGGTGGTGTTGGTATTTTAAATATTATGTTAGCCACCGTAGCGGAGAGAACTCGGGAAATTGGATTACGTAAAGCTGTTGGCGCGACTAATGGTATGATTATGAGACAATTTTTATTAGAGGCTGGGACTTTGACATTTATTGGAGGCGCATTAGGAATTATTGTTGGTATTATCCTATCATATTTAATGGCGATTTTGATGAATTATTTAGATTTTGATTGGGATTTTGTTATTTCACCTGCCTCTATACTTGTGGCTGTTGGAGTATCAATATTGACCGGAGTAATTTTTGGACTTTATCCATCATTTAAAGCTTCCAGATTGAATCCGATTGATGCTTTAAGATATGAATAGTATATGATAAAAGCATTTAAACAATCTATTAAAGCTTTAAGGGCCAATAAAGGGAGGACTATTTTAACGATGCTTGGTATTATCATTGGTATTGGTACGGTTATTTTAGTTCTTTCCGCTGGAGCTGGTTTTCGTTCTCTCATTGACGCTGAGGTTGCTAATCTTGGAAGTAATACTTTATTTGTGCAAACACATGTTCCTTCCGCTACAAAGAATCGAGGGGCTATGTCAGATGGTCCTGGGGGAGCTCTGGTGGGAGTTATTATTAGTAGTTTTAAACAACGAGATTTAAATGATATAAATAAATTACAAAATGTTGCCGGAAGTTATGGCATTATCACTGGTCAAGCGGTGGCAGTTTATCGGAATAGTAAAAAAAGTGCGATTTATTATGGATCTGGAGCTGAAAGATTTGATATTGATAAAACTACTTTGTCTTCTGGTAGGTTTTTTACCAAAGCTGAGGATAGTAGCGGAGCACAAGTAGCTATTTTAGGTGCCACCATTGCCAAGGATCTTTTTGGTCAAGATGATCCAATTGGAAAATTATTTAGGCTTGGTACTTTGAATTTCCAAGTGATTGGTGTTTACACTCCGCAGGGTGCACTTTCTGATAGTGATGGGATTGTTTTTATACCCCTTAATACTGCTCAAAAGAAAATGCTCGGTATAGATTATATTACGATTGGTATCGTGGCCTTAAATGATATAAATGAGGCAGATGCTACTGCTGAACAAATAAAAATTATTATGCGAAATAACCACCATATAACTGATTCAAATAAAGAAGATTTTATTGTTCAAACGCAGGCAGAGGCACTGGATATTTTCAATACTATTTTTAGTGGTATCACTTATTTACTTATTGCTATTGCTGCTATTTCACTTTTAGTAGGAGGGGTGGGAATTATGAATATTATGTATGTTGTGGTAACAGAACGAACAGCTGAAATTGGATTGAAGAAAGCTCTGGGGGCAAAGGAGTCGGACATCTTAAATGAATTCCTTATTGAGGCTATTCTTGTTACCCTTTTTGGAGGAATTCTTGGAATAGGTCTCGGAGCGTTTTTAGGCTTTGTTGTTTCACTTATTGCAGAAAGTGCGAATATGGCGTGGACTTTTTCTGTACCAATATATGCGATTGTTCTTGGATTTGGTGTTTCCGCAATCATTGGAATATTTTTCGGAGTTTTCCCAGCTCAATCAGCCGCTAAAATGGATCCGATTGAAGCTTTGAGATATGAGTAAAAAGTTCAAAAAATAACAGTTGTTTTAATAAATGGAAAAAACTGTTAAAATAATTAAGTATGAATAAAATATTACTGGAAGTTAAAAATTTAAATGTTGTTTTAGATAATGAAAGAATTATAGAAAATTTATCTTTTCAAGCGGTAGAAGGAGAAATTTTGACTATCTTAGGCCCTAATGGAGCAGGGAAAAGTGTACTATTAAGGACACTTTTGGGATTTTTACCATATGAAGGAAGTATTGTTTGGAATCAGAAATTGAAAGTTGGTTATTTGCCACAAGGACTCAATCAACTGAAAGTGAAGGATTTGCCACTGACGGTTTGGGATTTTTTTGTTTTAAAAAATCCAATACCTAAAAAAGATGAAATAATTCAATTTTTAAATTTAGTTGGATTGGAAAAAGAGATTTTGTATAAAGTAGCAGGGCATTTATCGGGTGGACAATTTCAAAGAATGTTGGTCGCCTGGGTGTTAATTTCTCACCCCCATATTTTATTTTTTGATGAACCGACAACCGGGATAGATATTGGGGGAGGAGAAACTATTTATTCTCTTTTACACACAATTTCTAAAAAAGAAAATCTGACATTATTTTTAGTAACCCATGATTTAAATATTGTCTATAAATACTCGAACAATGTTTTGTGTCTGAACCGTAAAGGACACAGTTGTTTAGGGTCACCAAAAGAAATTCTAAGTCCTGAAAATTTAGAACAACTTTTTGGTACTGAAATTAAATTTTATGAGCATCATTAAGATATAATTTATGTCACAACAACTTATAATTACTTTAATTAGTGGAATTTTTATTAGCGGGGTGGCTGGATATTTAGGTACCTTAATGCTTTCTAAAAAAATGTCTGTGGTGGCTGGGCCATTAGCACATTTGGCTTTTCCTGGGGCAGCGCTCGCTTTAGTTTTTGGATTTAATATATTCTTAGGGGTTTTTCCTTTTGTAATTATCGGAGCAATTATTATTTGGATTTTAGAAAAGAAAACCAAATTACCTCTTGAGAATTTAGCAGCTATTATTTTTGCTGGGGGAGTAGGGTCAGCCTTGCTTTTCCTTCCAATTGAAAAAGCAGAAGAGGCTTTAGTCGGTAATATTATGAATATAACATTAGTTGAGGCATTGGTCGTAATAATTTTAAGTATTATTGTTTTTTATGTAATAAATAAACTTTATCAGAAAATGATATTAATGAATATAAATGAGGATTTAGCAATAATCGAGGGAACAAATGTTAGTTTATATAATTTACTTTATCTTTTGAGTATTGCTGTGGTAGTAGCTCTGGGTGTTTATTTGGTGGGAGGATTAATAACCGCGGCTCTTATTGCTGTTCCTGCCGCTTCAGCTAAAAATATTAGCAGAGGTTTATTTTTTTATAAAATTTCGGCAATTATTTTTGGGATTGTTTCCACCATTGCCGGAATTTTTGTTTCTCTCTTTTTCAATCTTTCAGCTGGTCCGATGATTATTGTTTGTGGAGTTATGTTGTTTTTATTTTCAATTGTTTTTCGTCGACAAGTGATTTAATCTAAATGACTTTTTCTCTTTATTTTGCTATATTTTTCTTATGTCTTTGAGTATTGGTATTGTCGGTCTGCCAAATGTGGGGAAATCCACGCTTTTTAATGCGTTGACTAAGAAAAGCGTACCGGCGGAAAATTATCCTTTTTGTACGATTGATCCGTCGGTTGGAATTGTTCCCGTG
>Ga0180007_10001241_pt1 | contig 36326 bp, 35 predicted proteins | sample MM_PC_MetaG_FD_121122 | JGI IMG/M metagenome (GOLD analysis project Ga0180007, IMG submission 121122) | Groundwater microbial communities from the Aspo Hard Rock Laboratory (HRL) deep subsurface site, Sweden - MM_PC_MetaG | ecosystem: Environmental > Aquatic > Deep subsurface > Groundwater... | reverse complement strand
TTCGATTCTCGTTAAACCCCCATATGGTTCGTCTTAAGATCGATAAGGTCTTTCGCTCGTAGTCCGAGTCCACCGGAACAAAGGTTTCCGGGCAAAGCGGAACAGCTGCGGCTCTTCCCGGAACAAAGGACGGTTTCCGGTCAACCCACGCCATCAATAGCGTCATCGCAATGAGGAATGGCCCCTTATCTAAACTGATACGCCCTGCCCTGTTTACCTTTGTGGGAATCTCAATCATTTGATTATGAGTCTGAAAAATCGTTTTATCTCCAGTTTCCGAAATCGAATCAGAAAGAAAAATTTGTACAATATGGGGTTTCCCGGATTGTTTCCATTTTTTACTGATGCTGATCAGTAAACCATTCCGGTCATAATTGTTATCCATCCCGATCCAGATAACGTCTTTGAGCTTGAACTGTCTTCCAAAAGGAATATCTGCGGATTCCTGAAGGTGTTTTAACACCCAGGTTCCGGTTCTTTTATTCGTACCGAAATAATTCAGGCCGGACATCTCATACAGATCGTAAAGCATTCCTATAAGGGTATCTTTGGTCCGATTGTTGTTTTCTTGACCCTGTAATTCCTGCGTCTGTTCACCATCATCGATTTCACCGTCTTTGTGAAAACAATACGACCGGATAGAAACTGTCTGGGTCATCCCGGGATCATAATCGGTGGCAGAAAAAAACGGGCATGATGAATCATGAGGGTAGGATTGCACTTTGTTTGCTAAATGATACTTTATCCTTTTCCCAGCCTTCCTCACTCTTGGGATAATGATGGCCTGATTATTTTTTCGGCAATCACATCGTATCCACAGCTTGCCTTTCCAAACAGAGCTTATCAGATTCTGAGATTTGATGCCCTGACAGCTCAAAATGTTTTTCTCTATGATAGACAATTGCCGGATTGTTTTACCAGTTCGATCGATGATTTCCATAAGGCGACTTTTACTCCCCCTGGGGCATTGGCCCAATAAATGAACAAGCCTTTTTTTAATAAACAAAACTTCTTATTTGACATGCTCCCGAGATAAATTATATTATTGTACTCTAAATTACTTCTTTATTTTTCTACACTCCCCCTTCCCCAACTTTGTGGCGGCTCACAACAGGCCGCCATGTTTTTCTTCACCCTAAATCGATCTCATGGGATGCATGTTGTTTGAAATTTTCTATCGCAGCCTGATTCTGATGTGTTTCTTCTCTTTCTGCTAACCTCGATTCAAGTTTTTCAATAGTCGTCTCTGAAACAACATTTTTATGAGGAATGGGCGTTATCAGTTTATACGGTTCTTTCTCAACATCATCTTTTGGTTTAACATTTTCAATCTTAACCCCCTTATTTTTTATTTCCGGGTCCTCTTTAATTTTTCCTGATCCGGATTCCGTGTTCTCTTCTTGGGATGATAATGGGTCCTTTCGATTCATTTCCTTGAAAAATTTTTCTCCAAGGCGGTGCCTTTGATTTTCAACGAATGCCGGATGGATATTATCATATGCCTGATACCCAAACTTGACCTTGGTGATATCATTGCCAACAAATTTGACATACGCCTCCAGATTTCCCATGGCCTGAATTTCAGATGCCATGATCAAGTGTTCTGTTTTCTCAACCTTCGTTATCCCAAAACCGTCTTTCATGTTTTCAACGCCCATTGAAAAATTTTCCTGGGGCACTTTGTAAATCACTTTGCCGATTTTATCAGCCAGGTAACTGGCCTCTGTCGGATCATCCACACGAAAAATCACACTGGTACCACACGAATTAACAATCGTCTGTCTTGAATTTTTCCCGTAAATTTTTTCGAGCTGGCCGATGTCCTGGATACCGATCCACACACTAGCACCTTTCGATCTGCCGAGGGTCAGCAGATTCATGATCGTTGAAAGTCGTTGCAATGATCCAAACTCATCGATGAAAAGAAAGATCCGTCTTGAGATATCATCCGGAAGCGATAGTAACTGCCGTCCCAACAAATCGACAAACAAAGATAAGATCGGTTTCAATGTATCCTTGGTGTTTGCATAGTTGGGTACAAAAATATTTCCGCAAGGTTTTCGCACCCAATTGGTGATAGAAAAATCCCCTTCAATATTTAAATAGGAAAATGATTTGGCATACTGCATGAGGACCGCATGAATGGACACCGCCTGTTTGGAAGAGGCATCCTGGATATATACGTACCCACGCTCGGCACCTTTGGTAATTTTTAAGATGCTCGATAACTTTTTGATGTCCATGGTGACCGCATTCCAGATATCCTGATTTGTCGTTTTCCCTTTTTGAAAAAGGTAAACGAGGATGCCGGCAAAAACATCTCGGGCTGCATCGTTCCAGAAAACGTTATCACCGGTTGCAGGGGGTATAAGAGAGGAGGCAACCGCATCAATATCATAATCCGTTATTATTTCATTGAACACATTCCAGCCGATGCATCGTTCATCGAGGGGATTAAAAATGATGTCCGTTTCTGGCCGATAGAACTTTGAAATGAAGTCGCCTTTGTTGTCATAGATCAGGCAATGTTCATCACGTTCAAATATCCGTTGAAGCACCTGGCTCAGAAAAACGGTTTTACCGGCACCGGTCGCCCCGATAAAAAACACATGCTGGATTTCAAATTCTCTCGGCATTTTTGTCTGGGCAAAAGGAAGGTCCGGCGATTTTAATTTCTTGTTTAATTTTTCAGGCTCGATTAATCGTGCACCTTTGACATATTCTTTTTCATTATACTGTTCGGAAATATTTTTAAAACTTTTCAAGGCAAGCGGAATGGACAGGTATGAAAAAAGACTGATCAAAAATGACACCCAAAGTTTTTTGGTCAAAGCGATATGTGGCAAAATATATGACGACAGATAAAAACCGACATTCTGAGCTTCAATTATATAATTCCTGTCATTCACTACAAAGGTGATGCCGGTATCAGGTGAAAACAGTTTTGTGAACCATCCTTTAATAAAGGTGACAAATACATGCCGTTCAAATTCATTCAGCCAGAAATTGACGATCACGATGTACGAGATTAAATGAAGCACTATCGCACATGTAAAAATCACCACGATCATTTTCCAGCTCATGAGGGATTCTGAGTAAACGGTTTCGAATCCCCGATAGAGGGCTGCTTTTTTTTTCATGCTTCACCATCTGTGGCCATGTTTTTCAGTTCGGTATGTCTGATTTTAATCTGGTTTCTCATATCCACATAGTCTGCTGTCCTTGGAATAAGTCGCAGAGAAAATTCTTCCAGGAAAATATTTGCGCGAACGATATTATTATTGAACCGGGTGTTCCGCTGATTGAGCATTTCTATTTCGTAAGAAATTTTTTTAAAGTGGGCTATCATGTCATCAGACATTTTTTGCATCCGGTCAAAAAGGACATCATACTTATCCGACACTTTTTTATAATCGGTATTTTCAAAACCGATTTCTAAAATATGTCGAACCAGTTCACTCTGTGAAATGTTTTTATCTTTAGCCATCTGTGAAATTTTTGAATTCATCTCAGGATCAATTCGAAAAGTGATATTTTGTTTTGTATTTTTCATTGCCTCTCCTGTTCAGTAAAATTTATTCTCTGACACGACATCACGATTTTCATTAATTTATTAAGCAAGTCTATCGATAGACAAAAAAATTTATCTACCATGTTTTCATAGTCAGTATTTTCAAAACCGATGGCTATCAGTTTTCTGATCACTTCAGATTTTGTCATTCTTGCCGACTTTGCCAGTTGAGAAATTCTTATATCATCCTTGGCGCTCATTCTAAAATTTATCGTCACAGATGATGTTGTCTCTATCGATTTGTATTTTTCCATTTCACATTTCCTGCTTATAACTTTTTTCTAATTCTGAAATTTTTTGATGGACCATATCAAAATGAGTTTCCGTTTTTTCTTGGTCAACAAATTTTTCCCGCTCATTCGGCGCTCGCCTTTTAAAAAACTTTTCAAAAAACACCTTAAAAATAGAATTAATAAAAATACGTGTGGTCCTCGTGACCACTGTCCGAGCATTTTCTTCTAAAATGCTCCACACCCCACGCCATTTTTTTTAATGGCCTGTTATGCAAAGCAACAAATTTTCTATTTATATATCTGTTTTCATAGAATATTTTCGTTATGCAAAATGCTAAAATTTCTACATTTTTATAAAATTTGTTATACATATCCAAATTTATTGTGTTTAACATATTGGAATATTATTATTTTTTCGTTATGCAATTTTCTTTTTCCGATTATTTTGTTATGCATTTTACGGAAATTTATATATAACCAATCGTTATTAATATATTTTATTGTTATGCGTTGCCATTTTTTCACGTATTGCAATTTTATCGAATCCCATCCTTCATTCTTCCAACTTCAAGCAGCCTGATTTGTCTTTTCGGATGGACTCGGAGGGGTAACTTTTTTCCCCTCATCCTTTTTTTCTTTTTTGCCGGAGAGCTTTTCGATCTGTTTTACAAAATTCTCCGGCAGGCCATCCTTGTTTTTCAGAAGCGTGTCCAGGTTACTCAATAAAATTTTTGCAGCTTCTCTCTCTTGTTCCTCTTTCAATTGTTGGATACGTTCCATCATGTCCTCTTTTAAAATTTTGATCAGCTCATCAAAATCTTCCGGTAAAAATGGTTTTGTGATTCTTCGAATGCTTGCTAAAATCTTTTCATTCATGGTCTTCTCCTTTGACTTACATTTCAATCTCGATTGAATTTTCTTTCGATTGATTAATCTTTAAGGAATGGTCCTGATCTTTTTTTGCAGACGTGCCCTTCCCTTCCATCTCCAAATTTGCTTTCAAAAATTCCCTGACATGAAAATTTTTGTGCTCGTAATCATCCAGGGTGGATGTTTTTTCGATCCACTTGTCACTGTGCTTTTTCAAAAGTTTCTGGGACTGGGTAAAAATTTTCGTGCTCTGTCTTGATCGGGTCATGGCCACATAGAGACTATTTGCTGATGGAATTCCTGAACTGCTGTCATGCAAATAAATAGTTCGGTCCACGGTTGACCCTTGAGATTTATGAACCGTGACCGCATACCCATGATCGATGTAATTGTATTTCAAATTTTCGCCATCGTCGGTTGTGCTGAACGTGATGGTCTTCCCCGAAACCTTCACCGTTAAATTTCCGGTGCGATCTATTTTTTCGATCAGACCGATATTGCCGTTTTCAACACCAAGGCGCCTGTCATTTTTTAAAAAGACAATCTTATCCCCTTTTGAAAATTGTTTTTCAGCAACATCATAGGCAGAAATTTTTTCACCATGATGGTCTGTGATCAACGGTTTAATTTTTCCACGGGCATCTTTCAGACGTATCACGTTTTGAGTGTTGTCAATTTCAGAAATTTCATAGCTGCCTTTTTCAAAGTCACCTGTTTTTTCATGCAATAAAATTTGCTGGCCTTCGGCATATGAATTCGCATAAACCGAATCCTTTGACGTAATCGATGCCGGGGATAATGTTTTTAGCGTAAATCCTTTTCCGGAAACTTTGCCGTCATTGACCAATGCCTCTCTCAATTTTTTATTCAGCCGTTCCCGAAGTTCATTCTGATCCACCAGAACGAGAACCGATCCTGATTGTCTTTCTTTTAAAAATTCGTTCAGGAGTTCATCGATCAGGACATCTTTCCTTGTAAAATGAATCACGTTTCCCTGGTCGTTTAAATTTTCCAGAACGCCTTCCAGTCCGTTTTCATGAAACGCCTTGATGTTCTCATGAGCGTCGGATAATTTTTTTTGTCGGACAGACTCATTCAAGAAAACTTTTTCCACATGTGTTTTGTGCTGAAGGATGTCATGCATGCGACCGGCAGAAATGGAGGGAAGCTGTTTTTTGTCTCCCTGAATTATGACTTTAAGGTTTCCTTTGTCTGCCAGTTTCAACAGTTCGAAAATTTGTTTATTGCCGGTCATGCTCGCCTCATCGATGATGAGTGTCGAACCTTTCTCGATCTCGAACGAAAAATTGTTTTCTTTTTTTTCTGATTTCAAAAAAGAGGCGATCCGGTCCATGATGGATATTCTTTCGGGTCTGGGTTCCACGAATCTGATGTCCTGGTTCAGCAACGCGTTGATCGTCATCGCTTCGATCCCGATCTGTTTTAATGACGCGGCAGACTTTCCGGTGAACCCGACCCCAAGGACGGACATGTTTTTTTGTTCGGACAATTCTTTTACAACTTCAAGATAGGTGGTCTTGCCGGTTCCCGCATCCCCCTGAATGATATTCACCTGGTCAGGGGAAGTTAAAATAGTGTGAACCGATTTTCGTTGACCGTCTGTAAAACGCCAGTCCCTTTTTTGATTTTGTTTATCCAGAAAGGTATCAATTTCTGTTTGAGAGAATGACGGTGTGTATTTATTTTTTGATGCGTTCACAAAGTTTACGATTTCATTTTCAATGGCCATCATCTCTTTGGTTGAAAAATAATTGATGCTGTTCAAAGAGGATTCTCGCTCACCCAGGTTGATGATGGGGCCTTCGGTCTGCAATTTTTTAAACGAGGCCTCGATGTCTGAAAGCGAATTTTTCCCCAGAGACAGACGGGCGGTTTCTGACACGATTTCTATTTTCGGGAATACCGCTTCATGATCCGTGATCAACCGGCTTGCCCTTAATAAATGATGGTCGGTCCAAGAGGATTTTTCAAACGCCTCTCTTTGTCTTGAGCTCATTTTTGATGCGCTCAACATTTCCTGTAACGAGTTCCCGGACTGATAGATGGTTTCCAACCAGGTTTCTTTCAGGAGTGCTTTATCAACCGAATCGGGTTTGGCTGCACGCGAGCCTAAAGCCGCCAGTTCAAAAAGTCTTGGCTCACTTGCGTCTGCGTATTTGCCCGACGCTTTATACTCTTCGACTTTGGCGATGACCTGCGCCCGCCTTGATGAAAATTTCTCGATCAGATTTTCATCCACGCCGACAATATCAAAAAAACCTTCCTTGCGGTCGGATATCCGGATGGCATATCCGTCTTTCTGCAGAAGGTTCGCAAATTCATTTCGATAAATCTGGCCGAGCTTGACCTGATCAAAAAACAGGCTGTCATTGTGGATCGCTTTCCACTTTCCGGCATCGGTCTGGGTCAGGTTCATTAAAACGCTATGCGTATGAAGCTGGGGGTCCATTTCCCGACTGGTCAGATGATCGAACTTGGCAAAGACAGCTTTTCCCGTATGCAAGGCTCTTCTCACACCTTCATTTTGTTCCCGCGCCTGAACGTTATGTTTTTCGATATACTCAAGCGATGTCTTCACTGCCTGGTCATGCAATTCTTTGATCCGTTTATCTCCCAGGGCCAGAATTGACACTGACTTGGGCGCAGAAAAAACAAGATCCAACCCAGCTCTTATTTTTTCGCCGTTTCTGGGCCGCAACTGCACACCTGTCTCCGGGTGTTTGCCGTCCAACACAGCATGAAAATCTTCCGGCTTGACCTCGCCGGTCAGTCCTAAAATTTCGGCACCCCTCCCCTGCCATTCGCCTTTTTCTTTCAGATAATAATCGTCTTTCTGATGGTATTTAGACAACTGGCCGGTGGTACCGGGTTGGGCTACGGTCATCATGGGTCACCTCCCGCGATACATTAAATAGACACATATAAGAGATGCTAACGTAAATAATCCGTTCAATACCAATACCCATCTTATATTTTTTAAAAGGGATAATGTGGATGTTTTAATCACATCCTTTATTTTCTGGTGGGCCTTTTCTTCCCAGGTTGAAAGATATTGAACGGTATTGATGGATGATGCGCTTAATTTGGTTAATGAGGATGAAATGTGATCGCTTTTTAAATTCATTTCCTCAATCGAGGAATTAAACTTTTCAATCTGGGGGGTGATTTCTAAAACTTTATCTGATCTTTTTTTTAAAAGATTCAAGAACGATTCCAGGGTGTCGATGTGTTCTTTTTCAGCGCGGTTGAGGCTGGTTACGATCTGGTTGTGGGTGGCTACGAACTTAAAGTCCCAGTGATTGATCTCGGCGGACATCTTTGATACTTCTTTCAGGATATCGATGATCTCTTTTGAAAAAAGTTCTCTGCTGATCAGAAAACCTTTAAAATCAGCTATTGCTTCTGAAAGCTCCCTTATCTCGTTTCTCGTTATCTCGTCATTCATTTCGTGTCCCCCCTTTACCGGGAAATGGTCAAATCCTCTTTGGTAAACATTATCGCTATTTCCTTTTCCGGTCCTTTTGATGCGTGCGGCTTGTCAGTTTGGCTTAAATGTTTGTCCAATGACAAAACCGCTTTTTTCTGAGAGACGTATGGGGTTAAACCGGGAACGGACTGAGAAGGGAGACTGGAAATTTCCCCCTTCCCTATTTTTCGTTCCGGGGTATCTGGTACAGGCCAAGCTTGTATTCTCTCAGCAAGTTCCGAGTTGCCCCGATTTTCTCCTTTGGGGCTTTCGTACCCTCTTTGGATTTGAGTTCCTCCCAGACCTTCAGCAATTCCTCGGTCGGATAACCTTCGTAAGTTTTCGGTAAGTTTTCTAATGCCATCTTCTGACCTCGTTTGATTGATTAACATGATCAGGCCTCCAGCCTCTGCCCGTGTGAGAGAGGAGGAGAGTTCCTGGGATGATAATTGAATATTTTTTTCCTTTAAAGACTGGCCCAGACGATCAATTGTTTGTTGATCAATGTTGAGCCGTTTATCGCCCATTAGAGCCACAATTGATTTTACCTGGATACCATCCTGGTTCAGCTGGCGGGAGAAGCCCGCTGCCGAACCACCTGTAGTTAAAACATCTTCCACTATAACAACATATTTATTAAGGGTTAATTGTTTAAGTTTTTCTACATTTATAGGTTCATATTCCCGTTTATGAAAAGGCCGCTTTATACGAGATATATTTTTTGATTGTTGTGAATGAACTGAGTTGTAAAAATCCTCACCAAAAATATAGGTTGTTTTAAACTCATGGCTTAATTTTTCAGCTAACCTGATCGGCAATGCGTTTGTACCGGATGTTGACGGCTGCGTGATAAAGACAACCTTTTCAGGGTTATCAAAAATGCTTTTTAACTGTTCTGTTTTTTTATCCGACCAGATATCCGCGATGATCCGGTCTGCAGCCTTGATATCAAACCGCTCTTTTGCAGCGATCCAGTCATCACTTTGCATGACTGAACTCTTTACCCTTGATTTTCCGATCAAATTATTGCGGTCATCCGGTAAAGCGCGGTTGCGCATCGTTTGAATCTTATCCGGGTCTTGAATAAAAGCCCCGATTTTAAGTTCCGTGTCCTTCAGGCTTTCTCGCACGGGCTTAGGGATATGGTCTGACAAATGGGTAATTGTACCGTTTTCAAGGGTCAGTACCTTTTGAAGGCCGAATCTTCCGGTATTATCGATGATTCTCGCCTGGTCTGCCATCAAAAGGGCTTTTGGCAGGTTCTCATAGCTGGACTTGAAATGCCTTTTGATGTCTTCTAAAGGAATATCATGGCCGCCATGGGCTGCACGGTGACGGACTCTTTCGATGTGTGTTTCAAGCGTCTCCAGTGCCACATAGGTAAAATCGATTTTATAGCCCTTTTTTTGAGCGTCCTCAATCCTTCTGAGCGCTGTCTTACCGGCTAAAGTCGTTTCAAATGCAAAGCTTTTGTTTTCTGCCAGGTTCTGATTGAGATGTTTAACCGTATGCTTCCACGCTTGCGACTCACTTGCCCCCGGATTAACCTTAATATAGTTCTTTACCATCTTATCGGGATTCACAAATTCAATACCGTCTGAAAAAAATGCGCTCGCATTTCTGCTTTTTCCCGCACCATTGCATCCGGCTATGATATGAAGTATCGGCATCCAGCGATCCATTACAGCTTTTTCAGAATATCAAGCGCGTACAAAGCGACATCGATATTTTTACGAGAAAGCGTTGTCATCTTTTCCCAAAACGCTTTTTCTTTTGCCGGGGTTGATCGATCTGCTTTATCGAGATACAGAGGGTCATTCGGATCTTGCAAAGGAGACCTGATATCTTCAGTCAGATCCTCTTTGAACGGGTAGCATAAATATTCTATCCCCTCGCGGATACCCTTGATCTCTTCCGGGTTGCCGTTTTCCGCCTGAAGTCTCTTGTATTCATTGTATAAAACCTCAATGGCTTTTTTATATCCAACTTTCATGCTGTTCTCCTTTCCTCTAAAGCTTTTTCAAAATTTCAAGGGTATGAAGTGCCGCATCCAGGTTCCTTTGTGATTTCTCGGCTATTTTTTTCCAAAACACTTCTTCTTTTTCCTGGATCGACCAATTTTTTTTATCAAACGTTAACCAGTCATCAGAATCTTGCAATGGCGATCTGACATCCTCTGTCAAATCCTCTCTGAACGGATAGCATAAACGCTCTATGCCCTCACGGATACTTTGAATTTCCTCAGGATCACCATGATTGGCTTTAAGCTCTTCGTATTTTTCAACGAGTATCTCTATCGCTCTTTTATAACCGGCCTTCATGCTGTTTTCCTCTACATCGATCTGGACATATCTTTTGTAATATCTCTCACCGGTTGTTTATCTTGATAGAGCTCTTGCGCTTTTTTATGTTCACCGGTTTTCATATGATCATCCTTTTCCAGGCGCTGGTCTAATTGAAAGACCTTTTCCTTTTGCGATACGTGGTGATTTAAGTTCTCTAAGGGTTTCCCCACCGTGTCCGTAATCCTGGAGACCCGGTCTTTGGCTTCCGCATCCACAAAAACAAAATGCCTTTGTACGGGCTGATGATTATACGGAGAATGGGTTAAACCCTTATTTGCGTTTGCCTGAGACAGGTCTGTAACCCCTTTAGCCTTCTCCATCTCCCTTGAAAACTGCATCACATATTCACTGATTCGGTCCGCGTCCTTGGCTGCCCTGAATATCTCGTTTTTATCCTGTTTCAGAACCTCTATCCAGGACTGGAGATAAGCTGCATGCTGACCGATATTCGGCTGAACGCCGGTCTCAAAAGAGAGGAACGCACTTGCAAGTTCAGCGCGCAATTCCTCTCGGGCATATCCCGGTGATCCAAAACGCTTCCCGCTGGTTTCGCGGTTTAAGCGTGTCGGATGGCCGGTCCAGTGACTCAATTCATGCAAAGCGGTTCCGTAGTATTTTTCAGCATCCGGGAAGCGGTCTTTTTGTGGTAAATGGATCGTATCCACCAAAGGCCTGTAAAAGGCCCTATCTGCCTGATCATGATAGATCTTGGCTTTACTGTTTAAAAGGATCAGTTCCGCTTTTTCCTGAAATTCCCATTGGTGCTTCACCCGGTCTACCTCGGGTAAGGGGGGGATGCCTTCGATCTGGGACCCGTTAAACACATAAAACGTTTTAGAAACCGGACGGCTGTACTCGTATTTTTCTTTGATGGGGTTCCCTTGGGCATCTTTTACGACTTTTCCTTCAGTATCCTTAACCTGTTTTTCCCCTTCCGTGGTCCAGAACTCGATCCGGGTACCTTTGCTTCCCGCTTTGACCTTCCATCCGGCGTCCTGGACCTGCTTGAATGTGGCCCATCGGGGATCATTGGGGTCGCCTTGGCTTTCGTAAAACAACACGATAGCGTTTCCACCGCGATACGGGCGGCCGGTCACCGCGTTAAACGGCCTGATATAACCTGCACCGGTCCCGTCCCAGGGTTTTTCCCAGGGGATGACGCCTTTTTCCAGGTCGGAGATGATCTTACCGGTTATTTCCTCCCTGAAATCTTTTTTCATATCTAAATTTTTTACCATACCTATTCGTCCTCTTCCGGAATAACGTCAATGTCCTCAAGGCTGTCCGGGGGATTCACAATCCCCATCTCATCCTTGAACGCCTCCCATTTGGGATCGTTTTTCGGTTCCATGTCAGAAATGGATTTGTAAGCCGGATCGAGGATGAGGGAACGTATCTCTTCAGGCAGGAACTCTTTGTAAGGGGAATTAATGACCATATATTCTAACCCCTCACGGATACTCTTGATATCTTCCGGTTTGCCGTTTTCCGAAAGAAGCCGTTGATACTCAGTGTATAAAACCTCTATGCCTTTATGATACCCCAGTTTCATTTTGATCTCCTTTTACATCGCCATTGAAAGTTCTTCGGTTTTTTCCATGTTTCTGACCAATTGCTGGTCTTTTGTCTGTTCTTGCTGCCGCTCTTTTGAACCCATCCGGTCCTCATGTTCCAGGCGCGCGTCTAATTTATGGACATTCCCCTTTTGAGACACGTATTTATCAAGCTCTTGGCCTTGTTTTTCTTTGAACTCGTTCGCCTGCCCTTTAAGATCCACCTGGTTCTCCGGATGTTTTTCCAACGCCTTATTAAAAGCGGTTTTTTCCTCAAGGCGGCTTTCGTTTCGGACCAGCTCCTTGATGGCCCTGTTCCGGTCATCAAAATCACTCCGGATCTCTGCTATCGGGTCGCCCAGGGGATTGATTATTTTGACATCCAGATCCGAGAGCGGCTTTTGTTCAGGACCTATAAACCCCTTATCGCGGGTATCCAAAACAGCCCTGATAGGTTCAGGAATGTTTATCTTTTCTTTGAAATACGTAACCTTTTCCCTGTCTGCCTCAAGAATCAGTTCCGGCTGTTCCTTTGAATTGTTGTACACCTTCACGGTATCGGCGATGTTCATGGCTTCGGGAAGTTTTTTATAACTGTCTTTCACTTCCTGGTCAAAGGTGTCTTTGGATGTGAGTGTATTCCCCGAGCGGTCAAAATGATCCGATACCTTGTTAAGCGAGATATAGGACAAATCCACATGATACCCCTTAACCGATGCCTCTTTCATTTTAGAAAGTGTTTTATCGTCCATTAGCGTGCTCTCGACGGCAAAGTCCTTGTTTTCTTTCATGTGGGCATCTATCTGTTGAGAGAATTTGTTCCAGACTTCTTTGGTATCCACGTTTGGCATTTTCTCTTTCATCTCTTTATACAGATGATCGGCATTCACGAGGTCTATCTCATGTGACGGGTCAATCTGTTGCTGCTGTTGAAAAAACGTGCTTTTGCCGCTGCTGTTGGGGCCTGCGATGACGTACATGGTTGCCATATATCCACTCCTTTTTTAAGGTTTAGGTTAATGAGAATAATTCGTAAAAAACGAGATATCATAAATTGCAAATGTTTCCGGACCTGCCGCAAGAAGGTAATTGCCGTACAATTCCAGCTCCGTGATTTTCTGATTGGTGCCTCCGGCTGATACCTGTAATGATTTTTCAGGATGGGTCACATCCAAAATTTTCAACCCATTTCCGGAAAAAATAAATCCATTGTTATAGAAAAGGTCTTGGGGGTTAAACTTATCGTACTGAAACGTCTTGGTTTGCGTTACAACAAGAGGATTATACGGATCTTCTATATCAATGATATGTAGCGGGCCATCATAAACATACGCATACTTTCCGGCAATATGAATATTCTCTTTGCCGACGCTGCCATAGATTGTGAACGGATGAATATCTGTTGATCCAGTCATCATGATATTACCGGGATCACTGATATCAAGAATCGAAAAAACCGTTTTTCGAGGAGTTTCTCCCTGACGTTCAACATACCGGGCGATATACGCATAATTCCCTTCCACTGAAAATCCACGATAATCAAAGTCAGGTGTCCAATAACCAGGATAAGAATAGGAATAATATCCCATTGGTGTCGGATTTGATGGATCGATCACATCAAGAACTTCTAAACCACAACTCGAATGCAAATATAACCGGTTATTTTGATATTCAACATGGCTTGGGCCATCATGATAATAAAAAGGCACGTTCTGGGCCAGATATTCACATATAACTGTCGGTGTATCGGGATTTCTGACGTCTATTATCCTGACACCAATTTTATCGTTCGCCAAGGAAGTATCAGGAACTTGCCCAAGCACATAAATAAAACCGTCTGATGCGTCCATGTCGTATAGACTTAAATTCGGGTCAACGATAAAGGATTTGACAAGGACCGGATTTGTCACGTCTCTGATATCAATGATATAAATTTTACAATCCGGAGGCTTCCCCCATTCCGGAACCTTTCCCGGACTGCAAATGTAAACATAATGACCGGCGCGCGCCATGCAATTAATGCCATCGCCGGTATGATCAATTTCGGATACAAGGGGATAGAATTCTGGGCCTCTTAGATTGGCCACAACATCGATATGCGCAGCGCTCCTTAAATGACCATCTTCACCTGTATACGTAAGTTCCACTTGGCCATAACCTTCCCCGGTTGCCTTGACCGTGACGATGTCGCCATTAATTTCTGCCGACACCACAAAATCATTATCTGATCCAGTAACATCATCCGCAGTCAAAATACCAAGATCGAGAGAATCTTTGTTTTCAATGATCGTGACATCAAAGGTTTCTCCTACATAAAGAATCAAATCCTCATGGCTCAGCCTCACATATTTATTTGGAGAAGGGGTTATATCATCCACGGTCCCGCTTGCATCCGGATTGACAGTCTGGGCTTGATTATCAATAGTCGAGTCTTTCCCACCACCACTGCATCCCCAAAAAAATAATATTCCTACCACAATTACAATCATTACCCGCTTTTGACTCATACAGTTCTCCTTTTTCACTTTTTCGAACAGATCATATCCTTGGATGCAAATTTGATGCTCTGAAGCGCTGACATGGCGCTGCCGAATGAATCAGTGCATAAACATATTTCATTAGGATCAATGAAATAATCCTTCCCTTCTATTAGCCCTTCAAACTCTGGACCAATTACGCATACGGGATTAGGCAAAGCATGTATGTCACACGGAACATAAGAATATTCATACGATTCATTAAATTTCGTCATATCATCCTGACGATAATCAGATACCTTCCCGGATTTCGTGACATCGGTTCCTTCGACGATTCGCCTGATCTTGCAAACCCTCTCACAATTGTCATAGCCATTTGACAGATCCGGATTAAGATTAAACGTGACTTTCGTAAGATCCGTATAGGACACTTTGTCTCCGCTTAAAACCGTAGAATCCTCCACATCTGAGGCACGATCGAGAGCAGTATCGAAATTATAACTGCTTTCCTCCTGACATTGATACTGCCTTTTAATATCATACCAGATGCCGGTCCCTGACAGGATCGTTCCATATGAACTGTCTGAAATCTCAAACCCGTCATTACAGAATATATAGGAACCGATATTTTTACAGGTTGTATCGGGTTTGTTTAACGTCGGGTTAAAGCTCTGGTATGTATTTACACAATTACTGCCATCGTAATCGCATATGGATTCGGTCACTAGTCTACATGTGAGCAGATCGACTGTTTTACAGGTATCTGTGGTGACCACTGAAGGAGACGGGGTGAGGTTTATCATTCGTTTGATCTCACAGGTACTCGTGCTAACCCGTTTTTGCACGCTCGAAAATGTCGTATAAAGCGAATTGTAATAGCTTTCAGGGCTTGCCTGCTGTGTCGTTAACGCATTGGCTGTGGCATTTTTCAAGGCGGTATCACTTGTTTTGCTGTAAAGTTTCTCGGGCTTGTCCGGACCGGAATAATAGGTGCCATGAAGATTCTTTGTATCACTCGAATCCTGACCGAAAAATCGTATGGACGCGGGATTGGCATCAACTTTTGTTACTGTCAACCGGGGATTCGTACTTTGAACCGCGCCCACGATCGCGCCGCCTATGGTTTCAAGGATAGACTGGGTGTCCTTGACCTTCCCGCAACTGTTGTTGATGCAGTAACATCCGGCCAGATCCGTTGAGCTGACCGGTGTGATATCCAATACCATTTTATCGTCCACCGTCCACATCAGGTATTTTTTCAAGGCCCAGCTCCCCATCAGGGAAGAAATAAACCCGTTGGTGCAAGGGCCTGAAATGGCGACCGGGACCTTGAATGTTTGCGTAAACGTGCCCGTAAACGCAAAATCCGTCTTAACCGTAACCGCCATATCCCCTGTGGGGAGAAGGTTCCCGGTCACTTCCAGAAACGCATCCGTGGATTCGGTCGTCATCGAGATATCAATCAACTGCGGATTGGTGGTTGACAGGGTTTGAAGCGGTACAGCATCGTCTGTCATGGGTACGGATATCCGTTTGTTAATTTTACTGGACGAATTCAGTTGCTGCAAAATCTCATTACCGGCAGTTTTCCCCGCCGCTTTCCCATCGGACAACGGATCGCCATAACAGGGAATGACCATCAAAAACGCTATCATTAAAATAAGGTATCTGATCATCTGGGCACCCAATTGACGTTTTTCAGGGGGTCGGCCCCCTTTTCCTTTTCATAGTCATACATAAACCATTGTTCCTGGGTGATCTCACCCTTCAAATACCTAATGGACCGGTACACACGCTTCTCTATATCCGCCATACTCACCACGCCGTAGGATATAAAGAGGTGTTCCCCACCCTCATGAACGATTATAATCGTGGGGGTCACCTGGATATTGAACTTTGTGGCAAGCGCCGGATGATCGTCTATGTTCACCTTCCTGATTTCCCAGCCATAGAGGTTCTCGAAAAAGTGAATGATATTGTCCTGCTCGACGCAATAATCACACCCTTCCCTCACAAACATAACGAGCGCGAAATGATCTTTCTCCTCCAAAATGGTACGATTGATCTCATCTGTTTTAGCGCGGGCTTCCGCCCGTTGCCCTGGTGCGGTTGCCGAACTCGAAATATCGGCAGCAAATTCGGGGTGCTGTTGATTGACCATGGACAGAACGGAGGCAAAAGCCATGGATTTACGGGTGGCCATGTCTTTCAGTTTCAGGTACTCCGTGGCGTTTTCTTCCGTAGGATTTTGCACAGTAAGTTTGGTCACTTGATCATAAACCTTTTGAAACTGATCCGGATGCATGTTCCAGAGTTCCTGATAATCGTATTTGGGGAACTCTTGTTCCGGTTCTTTTGTAACCTCATCCTGATACCAGTAGTAGCCCTGTTTCCGGTTTTCGTAAAATCCTGAACGGTCTCCGGCAACGGCAGAGGCTATTAAAGACATGCTAAAATAGAGGCACAGCAATAACTTCCACATCTTTTTTCTCCTTGAACCCGAAATACCTGCTATCATAACTGTCCTTATGCGATCCGGCTAAAAACAGTTTCCGCTCAGGAATTGTTCCGTTCCACTCAAAATGCACAAGGGGCTTTCCCTTTAATGATATCTCTTTGGCTGTGGCGACCCATTCGTGATTACAAAAGAACTGGTTTCCTGTGACCGTCAATTCATCTCCTTCCACGCAGGCGATTTTTTTGGTCAGCCTGCACGGGTTGCAATTCTCAATATCTTTCGTAAAATGTGGTACGGTCACATATTCCCCTTTTCTTAGCTGGGACAGATCCTGAACCTCTTTTTTTATAAACCAGCGATAATCAAGAGAATTGGTCTTAGCGTATATAAGGTGGGCAGACACTTGGCCAGCAAGCATAAAAACAACGATTCCCAAAGCTATAAATAAAATCGTTCGTTTAACCCTCTTCTTATCCATTGTAAAAGCTCGCTTTCATTTTGTTCAATATGCTTTTTAGCGTGCCCGAATGACTCTTTTCTTCCATTTTTTCGAGTGAATATTCCAGAGACACATCCCCGCTGATCTTTAATCCATCGGGGTTCGATAATTGGCCTTCACTCTGTTCCGGGTCGGTTACAAAGACATTTGTCGCGTAAACAATAGACGGCACTGTCTTAATATCGTACAACCGGAAAAGCATGGGATCGATCAGGATTTCTGTCTTGAATATTTTACAGGTCGCATCATTACACGTGGGGTCCTTCATCAATAGTTTCCGGATAAACGCCAAGGTTTTTTTGACATCGGTGATATCACCAATAAACCCCTTCATCACCATGCACACTCTGGGATCGTCTATGGAATCGATTGCTTTTACATAGTTACGAATCGTCTCAACCGGCATGGATGAAGAGATGAACACATAGATTCGTTCTCCATCACTTAAATTTTTGAGAGCTTCCATATCGCTGTTTTTCAAAACATCTTTGAAATTCTCTTCTTTCAGTTTTGTCGTATAAGACTGAATCTCTTTTTGTGTGCTATCGGATTTGAATCCCTGATACGCCTCTTTAGCTGCCTTCTCCGCGTCCAGATCGGGCTTGAGAGGAAGGTGCATGTCTTTTGCAAGCGTTTCTGCATGTTCAAGTATTTTGTTTACATCGCTCACCTTGACCTCTTCCGACAAGGCAATTGACGCGATTGAAAGGAGAACGCAGATAATGTTTATTGGTCTACATAGCACAACAGGCTCTCTTTCTGAATCCGACAAACAGGAAGTTATCTCCCATGCCGGTTGTAGGGTTTTTTGCAGTCCCCCAAATCAGGGATGTCCGGCCAAAGGGAACCACCTGAGAACCCTTAACCGGTTTTGCAATCTGAAACCGCCAATGACTTTTTTTGACAATGGGCATGAGGACCTTGGTACATAAATCCGTGGCCCCATCCCAAATGAGTGACTGCCGGGACAATTTTGACACCAGCCGTTCAGCTACGGCCATATTCGCTTGAACATAATTGTTATCCCCCACATGACCGGTCATGGGATAGGCAGAACCATGAGAACCGAAGCACCAAAAGAGCGAATCGATGGGCAAGCCTGCGTTTGCAGACACTGCATCGGCAATACAGGCTGTCTGGGCAATGATATTACCGAACAGGATCGCCTCAGGATTGATCATCGCCGAAAGCTCATCGTCATTCCATAGGGGATCGACCTCCGTGATATACCCGATATCAAAGTCCGAACTCTCCAGGCACAGCCAGTCCACACCCAGCATGGCAAAAACCGGAAAAATGAAATAATGCGCCTGGGCGAACGTGCTTGCATCTTTTTCGTTCCCGCCGCCCCCGTGGGTTCCCCCCAGTCTTCCCTTGGCATTTCCTGTGGAGACCCCCACCGTAGGAAAACAATAGGGTGTTTTCACGGTTTCGATCAACCGGGAGGGGTCCCAGAACGATAACGGTATCCCTATTCTCGGTATGGGGTTGGGGCAGATGCATACAGGAAATTTAGACGGATCAGAGGGTTCCTTAAGACCGCTTTTGCCCACAGCTACCCCTGCAATTTTAATGGGGAATATGCCGCTCCACTCGATTTCGGTGATGGGATTAAAAAAACTGCTGCATCCGGCAAAGGATTGATCCATAGGTATGATGATAGCCATCATCATCAGACAAATGAGGTTAATTTTTTGTTTCACAGGTCACCTCTCTCACATGCATATATTCGCCGTTCTGCCGGACAATTGATGGCACATGTTCCAATTGAAACCGGTCAGTTATCTTTTTAAGTGCATAAAACACGGGCCGATCGAGGTCCTCCACCAGTTCGGTGTATGAGCCTTGGGTTATCAGAAGAGTCACCCCGGCGTTGTCATAATAAGGCGAACCTTTGAACCAGTTGATCTGATCCGGATCTTCTCCGTCTATGACAACGTAGATCCGTGGATTGGTCACGTACTTTAACGGATTAAACGTGTACCCTTTGGGATAGATGATGTTGCCGTCCTGATCCGGGATATCGAAGGAAAGACTGTAGCTTAAGTCCACCAGGAATTCCCGTTCTTCAATACTTTTGGGTAGATGGGTCGTTTCCGGTCGAAAGCCCACAATCTTTTTTTGAACCTCTTCCTTGTCAATCAGATCCTGTATACTTACCCCTTTTGATAAATCCTCAAGTGCGGTGATGCCGTCCTTTTCCACAATCGGGTAGCTGTTGCCATATACGCCCAAATCAAGTATTTGCCCATGGCTGTAGGCGGTTAAAAGAATTGTGGCTATGAAAACCGGTATCCCCTTCATTCTCCGAATCCCAAGGTTATCGTTAAAATTGGCCCTATCCCGCAAACTTCCACCCTTGTCCTATTTAATCTGATTATAGAAATCATTGATCCTGTCTGATATCTTACGGTTAACATCTGCGCTGGGTGTGGTGGTGAGGCTGTCATACCACGCTGACAGATCAATTTTATCTTCCGAAAAATCGAGCGCCTGAAACTCTTCCGGCGTGAACCCCCGGCAATTCGGCTTTTTAGCCGTTCCAAAGTCGATGGTTTTGAGCTGCTCCCTTCCCTGCAGGTTCACGAGCTTGGACATCTGGGAGGCAAAACAGCAGTACGTTTGTTTATATTCCACACAGTAGGTCCCCACCAGATAATTAATTTTCTTGGAACAATATTCACTCCCCACCTGTATACAAAGTTCCTGATCTTTCAGGTCCGACAGTTGCCGCTCGTGCTCCCTGCACCGAAACAGGTTAAAAAAGGTTGATTTTTCTTTGCAGCAGCTGTCAAATCCCAAATTGACCCCACCGGACCGGCACCGTTCGTCACGGCCACTGAAAATATAGACGTTATCCAGGCAGTTCCCGTCTGCATCCACTTCCCCATCTCCGACCTTGTTGTCCGCACCCATGGGCGTCTCATCAGAAGTGACCGTACCGCAGGAAATAGGAGAGCACATATCTTTCGAATAGCCGTCCGGTCTTGTGCAGTTATATGACCCGCCATAGGGACAAGGGTAGCCGTCGATATAGCAGGCATCCTTCTGGCTGTTGTAAACCAGGTTATCCGGGTTTGGATCGCCCTTGGGCACACATTCGGGTTCGCCATGATCGCAATAATTGTTTTTCAACGTGGCTGCGGGATCACAGGCCAGATCGAATGAAACACAGATATCGTTGAGACCGAGCTTTATTTTAGAATACCCGTCCGGACATGCGTCGACGCACACATCAGGGACCGGCGGCTCTGGCGGATCGGACGGAGGCGGCTGGGGCTGGGGGGTGCATTCTAAAACGGTTGAGGTTTCACATCGGTTTCTGGCTTTAATATACATACCGGGTGCCGGGCACATGGGATTAGAAATACAGCGGTCCAGTCCTGTATTCAGGGTACCGCCGTTCACGCAATAGGAGGGTTCTTTCGGGTAGCAGTCTACTGCTTCTTCGGGACACAGTTTGTCAGGGGAGCCGTCCATGCATTTCCAGAACTCATTCGGATCAACCAGCGTATTACCGTTTTTATCTTTCAGGCAATAGGTTTCTCCGGTCTCAAAGGGCATATCGTCTATGGTATACCCCAGCCGCAGGCCTGTGACGGTTGTGTTTGACATGACGACCCAATTATTTAAAGGCACCCCTGCCGCGTTCAATGCGGGGATGTTGGTATTCTGGACCTGCCACTTACAGGCCTTGGCGAACGAATCGCTTGCACAGTAGGGATTGATTTCTGATGTGCCATTAAGCTCGATGTAGTCGTCAGAAGGGCGTTTGGCATAAGGGGATGCATAGGCATTTTGATCATAAAGCACCATGGATACTTCCACCGCCGTACCGGACATAACGGATATTCCCCTGTCCACGGTACAGCTCATCTGGTCTTTCATGATCGCAGATGTTGGGAGATCCGACCAGGAACCGTCGCAGGTCATGGTAAATGGAACTTTATCCAACTCAAACTCGACGATATTATCTTCAGGAATCGGGTCTTTTTGGGGGATCATCCGAATGGTTGTGCTTTCCAAAACAACAGGCAGGCCACTCTTGTAGGTGTTGATATTGCAAGTGCCTGCGCTGCTGCAGGATACGATGATTTCACCGTAGGCGCTTCCGATGGTAGCAAACATGATGATGGTAATGATAATTATCTTCATCGATATATCTGATCCTGTACCTTTTTGATGTATTCGTAAGCTTTCATGCGTGTCTTTAAAGGAAGCTCGTAAGGAGCTTTGCCGCAATTGTAACAGGCGATAGCATCCCAGGTATTGCCATACCGGTCCATGCATTGCCTCAAGATCCATGCGCCCACCTGAGTGCAGTAACAGGGGTCATAGGTCAGATACTCCCAGCCCTCCCCCAGATATTTTTTATGTGTGCTGTTGATCTGCATGTGGCCACGGTCTTCTGATTTATTTCTGTTGATGTTCTTTGCATCGATCTGGTAATTGCTTTCAACTTTGCTGATCGCCTGAAGCACCACGGGGCTTACACCGTATTTTTTGCCGGCTTCTTCAAAGCAGTAGGATAAACCAATAGCTGGTATAAGGAACCCTATGACGAATGATATCCACACAGGTTTTGTCCTCATTTTTCTCTCCGATTGGCGATCAGGTCATGCTCGATGGATTCGAGGGTAATGACGATCTGTTTTTCTAAGTGTTCCATGTTGGCCCCTGCGAATTTTTTCCCTGTATCAAAGATAAATGTGGGGAATCCCTTGATACCGATCCGGTCGATCACGGCTGGTGTTTTTGCGATGATCTCCTGACCGCGATCGCACAAGTCAGCCTCAGCGGGTTCTGTAGTCTTAAATTCAGGGGAGTTGAATTCACTGATGGGGATGTTCCGGCAGACCGCTTGAACTGCCTTTTTATTCTCATCTGTATAGATGATCATCTTGATGGTAAGGCCGTACCGTTCCGCTAAAAACTCAATCTCGTCTTCGGCTTCTTCGCAAAAATGACATCCGGGGGTGACCACCATATAAAGGGTTCGGTTGATGTTGCGCTTTACAGGCGTATAAGTGATGGCCGTGCATTGTTCCAGGGCTTTACGGTTCTCTTCGATCACCCTTCCCTCTATTTCGTCGACCAGGTCCCGTGTGACTGCCTTTTTTTCCTTAAAGAGATCGCCGATGATCACATAATCCTTGTGTGTATAAAGCGTCGCGTATTTATTTTGGCTTTCGATGGCGATCTCACAAAGATTATCAACCGGTCTCATAGAGAGAATTTTATAGTCTGCCGGCAGGAACGCATGAGTCTCTATGGCACTGATACCATATTCTTCACATGGATTTTCTTGCAGGTTTTCATCCGTAACCGCATGAGCAGTTTGAACGTCTGGCATTAAATGGATGGCTACCAGATAAACGGCTACAACAATCAGGTTCAGGGCCAGAATAATGGCCACTTTCTTGGGTTTCATGAAATCACCATTTTATCTATGTGCAAAATAAAAAAAAAGGAATGTTACTATAATGGCGCCAATGACCTTAGAAATTGCACGATATAAATTTCTTCTTTTCATATATCTGACTACTGGATGGTCATTTTTAAAAAACATTTTGAATCCTCCTTAATCATTTCATTTCGTTTGTAACTAAAATCTCGTTTTCTATTGTGTCTATTTTACTGTTTTGATTATTTACAAACAGTCCTCTCCTTTTTAAATCATGCATCACAACCAGCCTTGAGCAATCTCCTCTGGATAGCTCTTTGGCAAACAGAAATTTTATTTCATATGTGTCATCGCCGCTTTGATACCATGCAAAGTTTATGGTTTGCTGTTTTTCAGATAAGTGTCCGATATGTTCAATGACGGCATCGCTCAATAAACTGTAGGTATTATCAATCTTTATGTAAAAATCATTCCCAACAAGAATCAAGTGGAGGTCCTGACTGTTATCCACGTGATCATCTGATAGAAGAAACAGGATACCGTTATCGTTTAACAAAAATTTATAAGCCATATTCATTTAGAGCCCTCTATTTTTATTTTTATTTCTCAGAAGCAAAGGGACCTGATTTTGATTTTCTAAATCTTCACTTAATTTAGCAGGTTCACCTTTAGGCGTTGAAAAAGAAAAAATTGTATTTTTACCTTGAAAAGTATCCAGGATATTTAATCCTCCTCCTATTAATCCACCAATGCTCCATAAACTCCGTAATTCTTTACCGGCATTAAAATTCGCCATTGTTGTTGTTGCTTCTTCCATCGCCAAACGATGCGCTTCTTGTTCGGGGACCCCCTTTTGAATGTAAGAATCTAATTTCTCTTCATAGTATTTATTAAACAACGGATCTTGAACATTAAACCGTCCATGACTATACCTCATAACATCATCATTTATATTCGTAATACTTCCCGTGTCTGTTATAGCTGTTTTATTGTCCCTTATGCTAGAAACCCCCACAGAACCATCTTCATTCGCTGACCAGTTCACGCTAACCTGATCCCCAGGTTTGACATGGACATTCTCAAGACCTGCTTTTTCCGCTAATTGATTAAAAACGCTAGCTTCGGTTTCAGACACATTTGAATACTCCATTCCCCGAGAAGCCTGTTGCCACAATTGCCTTCCTGTGGATGATTTATTGATGTAAGAAACCTCTTTTTGAAGATCCGGATCAATGTTACCGGTTAATGCCTGACCATAGTATTCATTGGCACGCGCGGATACGTATCCCTGTTTTTTGCCCATATCTGCCATATTCTGATATGAATCCCAGCCAAATTCATTCCCAAGATTTTCAAAGGCCTTTGTATCCACTTTTTCCATAAAACCGTTCTTGGTTCCTATGCTTACTGCGGTTTCTGGGGTGTCTATTTCATTTGCGCTACCGACCCGTTTGCCGGTATCTATCAGGTTTGCATGGGATTGAATCTCAGAAGCTTTCGCCACATCGCCATCCCCATATTCTTCCCTTACTTTCGTGGCTGTATTTACTGCCGTTAATTTGTCCTGGGCTTGCTGATTTACGATATCTTCTTCCGGCGTGTTTTTTAATACTTTAGTCATTGCTTCGGCGTTCATTTTGTTTTGCTGCCCAGTGATTTTTCCGATGTCCTTGGCCTTAGGCAGCTCTTCCGTTGCCTGGGATAGATTTTTTTGGGCATTATTGATGGCGATCGTCTCGGCCCCTTTCATTCCGGTTTCCTCGGCACCGGCAACACTGCCTGCACGATTGACTACATTCGTGTTGGCAACTCTATCCCCTGCCACCTGCCCTGATCCGGTCGGACCGCCGTACTTGTCAACCATCCCCAGACTTGTTGATAGACCTTCACTTTTTTTATACATTTCTGCCTGATTCATCCGGTTAAAGCCATGCTGGTTGGATAGCGTCATGGAGGGAACCGCGCCTTCAAGGCCTGACATTTTTCCGGCTCTTTGTTCCGGGTTCCCCATGGTCGATGCTGTTTGCGCCCCGGTCTGTTTGGAAGCGGACAACTGACTGGCCAAATGGGCCATGGCATTCCCCCCAAATCCGGCAATAATAGAGCTTAACACACCTGCGATCATGATGGCTGACCATCTGGCAGCGCCAAATACGGCAAGGGCCTTGGCGCTTCTGTCTTCAAATAGAAGCATGCTTTTGATCCCCAGACTCCCGTTTCCGATATCGGTCATGAGCGCGAGGCTTTTTTCCATGGCAAACGAATGGATCAGAGCATCGCACACGCCCCAGGCAGTCAAAAACACAAATGCGCCCAGAATAAACGACGCTGCCTTCTGAAACATCGGTGTTACGAGAAGGATCGCGATAAACGGAAACAACCCCACAAACACGGAAAATACCATCCCCCGGATAATCGGTATCCAGTCGTTCGCCATCTCAGCCATCCCCTGCATGGAGGTCCCTGTCTGGTAATTGGCAACCCCCTTGACGTCTCCGTCTTTAAACGATTGCCATAACTGATGGGCGATCAGATATTGGGTCACCACCTGACTCTGAGTAACGGGTCCATTGATGATTTTACCGATCATCTTCTGCAGCATGGTCCTGCAGGTCTGATCGGCACTGGGTCCGACTGCGGTCAATGGTGTTGAAAGACCGGCCTTACCGCACTTTTCCTTATAAAACTTATCCACCAACGGGGATGCCGGATTAAAATTGTTTGTAAAAAACGTATTTAAATCATTCCAGCTCTCGGTGCAGGACCGGGATATTCCGGCTTTGTTTACGTCATCATACCAGACCGTGTCCCAGGAGCCGCTTTGTGCATTGGACAATATATTTAGAAAATTGCCGGTATTGTTAAAATCGTTTATATTAACCGACGTGCCTGGTCTTGAAAGCTCTCTTAACAGGCAGTCATCCACATAGTTCCGAATATTCACCTCGATGTAGGCACCGGGACCAACAGCTGATGTGAGGTCAACCCCTCCTGAAAACGCGTTTTTCATGAGGCTGAACACCATCCCTCCCGGACTCTCCTTATAGGTGTCCGGTCCTGCTGCCGTCCAGATCAGATCCACAAACCCCTTTTCAATCTTGTTCGATAACCCGGCAATCAAGATCAACCCTTCCGGGACCCCTCCTACCGTTCCTTGCAAATTTAAAGTCTCATCAAAGATGAGTATGGAATCGGTCGGTAAGATGAACGTTCGATAAATGATAACACCCAGGATAATGACCCCAAACAGCCGTAATACCCCTGAAAGCCCAGCCTCTGATCCAAAGTTCCTAATAAGTATCGCCGCAAACCCGAGAACGATAGATAAAACCATGACCGACATATAAACATCCCGGTATCTCGCGTCACTCATGAGAAGGCTTATTTTAAGAAACGTATTATATACCACATCAAAGTCTCCCCATGTGGTATAGGTCTTGATGGATGAGGGAAGAGCTGCAAAGCTCTCTTCCGAAATAAATACACAAATGATTGTAATAAGAAGTTTTCGCATCACTTGCTGCTCGCTCTTTTTATGCTGTCATACTTGCCATTTTTAATGGTCTGGTTCGCCATGTTGGTGATCATCTGTATCTGCATGAGGTTGATATACGTATTAATCTTGGCGTCATAATCCTTGTCTACCGCTTTTATATACTCTTTTATCTGCTGCCTCATTTGCATCAATTGTGAATATGCCTTGTCTTTCAGAGCCAGCTGGCAATCCTTCTGATCGATGCCGGTTTGCGATCCACTGGCGTTGTCCACAATGGTGTTTGCGGCACTGACAATCTGTAATAGAAGTTTATAAAGATCGTTTAAAATATAATACGTATAGCTTACACTTGCTATATCCGTGTAATACGCCGCAATATCAGAAGGAACCGCATCGCCCTCCATGGCTTCAACCTGCGTTTGAATGCCTCGATATATGAAATTAGGAAGCGTTCCTAAAAAGGCTATCTGAGGTCCTGATAATTGCGTTTTGGCGATAATATTGGACGCTATGCCCGTGAGTTCGGTACCGATGTAATCGACAATGGATGAATAGGTGACCGAGTCTACCTGGATGTTGGTGACCTGATAACATTGGTCGTCAATTGTTTTTCTTATATATAATGCACCATTATAAATATCCACCAGATTATCCGGCGACATCTGTTCACATGGCGGCAGATAGGTGTAGTCGAGATTTGCATCCACTCTGATATCTCCTGCGATGGCGCGAATGTATTCGATATATGCTGTCGAAAACCCTCTTTCGGTGGCCAGATTTTCGAGCAGTGACCCTGCCTTGAAAAATGTATTTTTCAATGGCCCTGGACAGTTTTTCACCATGTCTGGCTTCCCAACCCCTTGGTCGATCCCAGCAGCTTTGGTTGATTTATCACTGCCGGATTTAACGACTTCCTGATAAAGCTTTTCCACGCCGGATGATGTATAATAGTCAAGGAGTGCCTGACGGTTTGCGTTGATTTCTTTTTTATCGTCATCCCAAAAGGATGCGACAACCGTTTGAGAGGCCTTGCAGTCATCCAGCTGGATGGCATTCAACCGGGAGATAATGGCCTCCAGACTGTCGATTTCCTTTGCTATGGGTTCCGCCAATGTATTTAATGCGATCTTGAAAAAAAACGTTGCCCCTGCGTCTCCCATGATCTTTTTCAGTTTTTCAATGAGATAATCCGGCTCCAGAAAACCGATACCCCCCATGAATATGTCAATGCCGCCGCATCCTTTCTGGAATTTGGGCAGAGACGCGCTCACCAGATAATCGTTACTGACATCCCAACGCATATGCGCAGACCCGCCTGAGACAACCCCTCTTCGTTGAGAGTTAAACGTGGAAGGGCCTGACACGGATTTCTGTTTGATCCAGTCATCAATGAACTCACCTGATAGCGCCGGGGTTACAATCCCCATCCATAAAACCGCGCTAATTAGGCATGTTAGCAAGAATCTCGAACGCTTCTGCATAGGTTTTTCCTTGTGTTACCAGTTGATTGATTTGTTTGTTCTCGGTCGCATCCGACGTGAACATAAAGTACGATATGGGATCAACCAAAAGTCTTACCACACCGGCTCCGATCGGTGTCTGCATGAAAATCTCAGAATACCGGGGTCGAGGTGTAAATACCGATTTTAAAATCTCCATCAAGAACGGCGGATAGCTCACGAATTTATGATCATGGGCCAGCTCGTAATCATCGGACTGCATGAGGAACTTATAAGCGGAATTCGCCTTGATCACGTTCCCAACCCCTCCGAACTTGACCAGGTCCATGAGGCTTTGGAAGATGGTGATAAACGACCCATTATATTTTCTGGCCCGTCTGAACCCGCCTTCGATCACGTCTTCCATCATCCGGGATTCCGTATCACCGGATTTTCCTAAAAACTGCCAGGACTCATCAAATACGATGATCCGTCTCTGGGACCGGTTGGATTGATACAGGTTGTTGGTGATGTAGTTTATGAGCTGGAGGATCACCACCCGGAAAAGCTCGACCTGGGGCTTTAATTCTTCCAGTTCGAGCACGACAAAATCATCGGTATTGATATTTAAGTTTGATTTGCCGTAAAACCATTTGCCATAGATACCTTTGGATGTGAAGTCCTGTAAGTTATACCCCAGCCGGAATGCCTCCTCGGCGAGTTTCCCCAGATTGGCGTTTTCACCTTTATGAATCTTTTCGAAGTTCATGAGATAATGGTACACATCATCCACTTGGCCGTCTGTGCCCTTGTTTTCATAGGTGTGCCGGATGGCCTGTTTCAATAACGTCATCTGGATCTCAGAAGGGGTTTCTGAGGTGGATGAATAGATCATCTGGGCAATGATTGCTGCTATCACGGACTGATCGTCATTTATGTCCAGGATATTCGAAAAGGGGTTTAATATAATGTTCGAGTCTTTGGCAAATGAGACGTATTTGCCGCCTACGATATCGCACATTTTCCGGTAGGACCCGCCGATATCGATGATCCGGATGATGCCGCCTGCAGCATAATTGTTGAAAAGAAGCCAGTTCATGAAAAAGGATTTACCGGCCCCTGAGTTTGCCGCAACCATGCAGTTATGGTTGGTTGATGTTTTATCGAATATATTGAGGCAAGCCAATTGACCTTTTCTGCCGATGTAGAGATCAACCGGGGTTGACACCCCGCAGAAGTCCGCCTGGATCGGCGCGAACTTGGCCGCCACCTGACCGTTTAAAATAAAATCCCTTTCGATGAATTCAATGTTCTGTTGGGTGTTATAAAGGCCAAAAGGCAACGACGATATAAAAAGGATATTTAATATGCCCCTGTCTTCTTGTGTCGTGAACCCCTTGGATTCCCAGATGCGTTTGGCTCTCGCCATGTTCTCGCTTGCGGATGTGGGATTGGGTGATATCAGCCACAGCATGGGCATCACCCGGATGAATTGGGCTCCCCGCTCGATCTGGTCCGTGGCCCACATGTATTCTTCCTGTTTACGTTCTAAGGATGGGGCAAGCGATCCCACTTTTTTCTGACCCAATACAAAATTGCATTTAAAATGCAGTTTGGACGAGAGCTTTTCAAAAATATAGTTCACCGTATAGATGAACGGGCATTTATACTGGTTCGAATCGGTCGTAAAACCCTTGATATCCCCGGTTAAAACGTTTGAGGTCAGTGTATCGATCTCCACCGGCAGTTTTTTAGGCGTCATGCAGCGGAAGTGCCGGTTCCCGATTTTGATCTCCTTCCACGAGCTCTCTATTTTGGTTTCTGAAAGGATGATCTGTTTGTTGATAGGTATAGTGTCGTCGTACTCCGACCATTTTTTGGGGTTCTCGTTAAAGAGCTTCATCAGGAGGTTTATGAGCGTTTCTGGGGGTACGGGTTCGGGGCTTAGGTCTGCCCCTTTTAATATCTCCTGAACAATATCCCTAATATCGTAGAGTTCCTTGGCACTGATCTCTATATTCTGTGGGATCTTTAAGGAGACAAACAACCGGAAGTTTCTCGCAGGAATCCCCTGCAGATTGTCGATGCCTCGTGTACCCTCTTTATACATGTCAACGATGCTTTGGGTGACTTTATCCACCAGATCGTTTTTCCTGACCTTGTTCTTTTGATAAGCGTCCAGGATAAAATCGATATGGGGATCTGCGTATAACATAAACTGCAGGATGCTCCCTTCAGGGATACCGGTCGAAAATAGACCTGATAGGTTTGCATAGGTCTGCTCCCCGGCATAGACCAGAGGGGTGCATTCCCAGATGAACCCTACGGTTTCGTCGGTGTTCACGTAAAGCCTTTCCTCCTCCCCATAGGCCACATACGGGAGGTAATTGGAATACTGATCCCTCGTGGTAAGCTTCCGTAACGCGGACTTCATGAGCCCGCCGTTATTCCCATAGAGGATGTTGGAAATTAATCCCATCAGAAGGCCTCCATATTGGGTTCATAGGTGAACCGGGGTTTGTCGGTGATGAAGTACACATGCCGATACCCGAAAAAGGTTTCTTCATCGTCGTCGGTATAACTGATGATCAATACCCTTGATACCTTAGGCGGCACCAAAACAGGGGTCTCGGGCTCGTCAATAATGGCGGCTATTTCGGTAAAGAGCTTATCCTTGTATGTGTAGGTTTTATTTTCTGAAGGCTGTTCCCTTTTATTTTTCTGGGTTTGTTTGTCACAATCCTTGCAATCCTGCCGTTCAAGGACCAGCTCGTTATCTTCAAAACTCTCTTCATAAGCCTCGTCCATGGTCGCGCATTTCCCTTTATACACATCCGGACACATGTATTCACTGTGATAGGGATTAAAAACCTTGCCGCAACCGGTCACATAAAGGGTCAGGCAGACTATCCATAACAGTTTTTGATTCATCATATTTCTTCCTCATCGTCCTTGGCGTTATCGTTATCGATGATCTTGAGTTCGGTGCCGTCGCTTACCACCAGGTGGACCCGCTTGGTAGGGCCGACCTCGATGACCGGCATGGTCTGCTGGGCCAATTGAAGGTAAAAGCCTCGTAGTTCCTTGGCAGTATCAGCGACTCCCCGGCCAATACCCAGTTTGACGATACTTTCCGTGTCGTCTTTCAGGTTTTTTTCTGTGATGCCTGTTGTTCCGGAAAACTGGGACGTAAACGCGCTCTCCTCAATACCTTCGGCCATTCCGCCTAAAAGACCGGCAAGCCCTACACGGGCAAGATGCATACCCATCTTTGCAACCGGTCTTCCCTTGAGATCCACCTGCCCGTCCGCGTCCACCACAAACCCTTTGAGATCCTGATCGATGATCGATTCCCCCCCTTTGGTGACACAAGAAAGCGTGAGTAACCGGGTTTTGACGCGCTCTGTGGCCAGATCGCCGGTGCCTTCGGCCACAACGAAACACCCTTTAAGGTCTGCCCTCACACTGTTCGGCAAAATCGCCAGATTATTTATCTTGAACAACATGGGCGTTGGATGATTTGTCCCCGCCGTAGTACATGGGGCAGCTACGCCTGTCAGTAATGTTGCCCGCATAAAAGACGGGGGAAGATACACGTTTTTCTGGTTTTTTTTTTCCGTGCTCGTTTGAGCCAGTGTACTGTTTCGGATCACATCGATTCCCCCCATGATGACCGCTTCCTTGGCCTCTAAAGGCGGTGGGGGTGGCGGCCCGTCATAGGTTAATTTCTGGCCTAAACCCGGTGGCGGAGGGGGAACTTCTTTTTCAGTCAAAAGAGCCTCTTTAACCGGGATGGGGACTTCAATCCGTGGCAATGGAAGGGGTTCCTTTTTATTCTTGATCTGATCGATATCGGATTTAAGCGGGTCCAGCTGGGTTGAAAACCCTTTTTTGAAATTATCAAAATCTTCCCGCATCTGTTTCAGTTCATCCTGCATGACCTCCCGTTGTTGCTGGAGTTTTAGTTCTGTCTGAAGGTAAAGGCCTTTCTCCAGTTGATCCCCTTCAAGGGCGATATCTTTTTTGGGTATTTTTTTCTGCGCCTCTATCTGGGGTTTGCTATCGTCAGAGAATTGATAGGCAATAGAGGAAAGGATAACAATACCAAGGACGATCAATCCCAGAATGCTGTTTTGTTTTTGTTTTGAGGTAAGCCCGTTCCAGAATTTGGGTGGTGTCATATATTATCCTTTCTCTCCACGATGAAGAGACGCGTTTTGGTCAGTTGGTCGTTTAATATGAAGTTCTCCAGGGTGATGCCTAAGGGTTTGGTTGAAAGCTCCGGGATCATGAATTGTTTTTCCGTGAGTCTGATCTCCGGATGCTCCGGATTTTTCCTTAAGGCCAGCACGAACTCTTTCAGGATAAGCCCCTCCCCTTCCGCAATCACGTCTTTTGCATGATAAATGTCCAGATCCTTGAAAATCGGAAGGGTCTGGCCGACCCTTTTCCGGGTAAAACTATCTGGCATCTTGTCTGTAATGGCGGATTTGATCATTTTAAGAATCTTTTTCTCCAGAGGGAGCCCGTTAAAGTAAGCCAGATTCTTTTTTATATGGTCCTGATCATATTTCAGTTCAATGATTTGAGAGTCTATCGATTTTGGCGTGGCGATGATTGTGTATACGATATCCGGTTCTATGACCGCGTAAATACTTACCGGTGTCACCTGATACAGCACCTCTTTGGTCACGGGATTCTGTTTCTTTAAAAATGTGATAAAGGCGTTTTTGCCCTCGATCTGCACCTGGACGCCGGAGTCTTTTTCGATAATGATATCTTTGATTTTCTTGGAAGAAGGTGCAATGATCCGGTTGATATAGAGGTTACTGATATCGACGTTGGTCACGGATTCTGGGAGGGCGGAGAGGATGGTATTGGATAATTTGTCAAAAGATGGCGCTTCCGGATGCGTGGATGCCTTTTCCGCTCCTTTGTCGCTCACATGAATCACTTCCACCCAGTTGAAATTCTTGTCATTCACAAACGACCGGTACACCTGATCGGCCTCTTCTTTGGTAGAGAGATCGCCATAAATAACCAGAAACCGGTTAGTTTGCTCAATCACACGTGTGGCTGCGGCAAATATCGGGTTCATGCGGCTGATATAGTCTTTTGCGTCCCTGTCGGTCTTTGCCCGATGAAACAGGATAGCGTATTCACCGGCATTGGCCGTTCCCGAAAGCATAATGATGCATAATAAAAAATATGCACTAAGGATTCTCATTTGTATTCTCATCGATGATTTCCTGCTCCTGAATATTGGATAAATTAAACCTGCCGTTGTTGATCTCGTAGCGAAGATAATAATTGCGATCGCTTTCTTCAATTTTGGCAATGTGCGAAAACTGTTTTCTGCGGCCCTTAACCGTGATGCTGTTTTTTTCCTGATCAATGATGATGTTACTCGGGAAAAAGACGCTCGTGATCCGGAGCTTTTCCACATTATCTGATATTTTAAGAAGGTTCGCCTGCAACTCCGGGTATAGTTCGGGACTTGCCAGTGCCAGAAGATCGTTAAAGTTGAACTGGATGGTTTTGGGTGTATAATTTAACAGCAGATCCAGTATATAACGGGTGTACATCTTCAGATAATCGTCGTTCACGGCATTACCGGTGATCTCGATCCGGTGGTCGACCTTTGGCGGAAGGATGATCGTGCGCTGGTATTTGAGCGCACGATTCGCTGAAGCCATACTCCAGATAACGCCTATCGTTAGAACCACGACAACAAATTTTAACAATCTGTTTTCAGCAAACAGGTTGGAGGTCTGTTTTGTGTAGATTTTCAAATTCATAATCTATTCCTGAAACTCCTTCTCATATGGCCCTGGGTATGGATTCATATCCTTAACGCCGACGTAATAACTCAAGTGTTTGATAAATCCTTTGGGGTATTTCAGTTTGGCCTTCCGGTAAACCAGAGGGACAACGACCAAAGAGATCCAGGACATCCATCCGCCAAAGATCATGGCCCACCCCAGGATACCTGCGATAATCCCCACTTCATCCGCTTCAAAAATATAGATTTGAAGCGGTGAAGAGAGGTATTGCGGAACCTTGTCGGCCATCAGATCAACGCACCGAAAGTGCCTATAATCGCATCAGCCTTTACAAGGCCGCCGGTTGCGGCGAGTGTTCCCAGCATGGCGGGGAACTGCTGTTTCCATGCAAGGAGGCCTGCGGATACAACGCCGACTACGCCTACGCCGAAACCGATTGCACCTTTACTCATGTTGTTTACAACGATATCGTAGACATCATAGCCAAAGCTTCCGGCTGCGGGTGCGGTCATGGCAAATACGGATTGAGGGATGGCCATGACAAGAGAAAGGACCATCATGGCGATGCAGAGTTTTAGGTAATCTTTTGTGGTGTATTTGGATTTCATTTTAAAATCTCTCCTTTTACTGGTTGATAATCACGTACTTACTTTTGTTTAATTCTCGCGATAGCGGTTTTATTACGTTGTCGCGTTTTAAAACGCTTGCGAATGTTGTGAATTCTTGGGACCGGCCTTGTATTTCTATCGTGGTTTCTGACGAATTTAAATTCCTGCATGGCCTTTGAGCGTTCTCCTTATGCGTTGTCGCGCATCCGGAAAATAAGGTTAATATAAATAACAGGATGGTTATGGTTCTATGCATTTTTCACCAATTTTAGTTTTGAAAGTTATTTGAGAGAAAAATCTTCAAGAAAGGATTTTTAAATTTATTCTGACTCTCGCCTTTTTCTCTCGTCTTTCGCCTTGAACAATAAATCGCGCAGATGATTTAACGCTTCCCTGAACTGCAAGGGATTTATTCGGGCCTTCCCGCTTCGATAATCACGGTCTAACACCTCGATGTCAGCCCCTTTGATCCAGAACTCTGCGATCTGAACATTTCTAACGGTTCTGTTGAAAGCAATGCTGTCCAAATCACATCCGCAACATAAAAAATACGCCCCTTTAAAAATGTCTGTGGTGGTTATCTTGCCTTGGGGCGGCAAATTAGATCACCCCCTTCGATTTTGAAAAATAGTTGATATTTTGGAGAGATTAGGTTAGTTATGCCTTGAGGGTTACTAACCTAATCCCCACCATAGGCTGTTAACTGAGACTTTAGCGAGTGTAGGTTAACAGCCTTTTTTTCAATTATTATATTTATAAAGTACAGTAAATTATAATTTAATATTTGATTATTAATATATATTTCGATTGGTCGAAACCAAATTATTGAATTTGGTCAATCGAATTACCCCATTTTTTTTGTTTTGTAAAGCTAAATTTGAGATATGGATAAAAATAAATTTAAAGAAACTCATCAGGGGTTCCATGAACGATTTTGTGCAATAATAGCTACACAAGATCCCTCTTTTTGGGCAAAAGCCTTAGAAGCACCTTATAGTTTGGTATGGGGATGGAAAAAAGGAAATTTCCCTTCTATTGAATATGTAATCCGTGTGTGCGAAATATCAGGAGTGTCACCCACCTGGCTATTTACTGGGAAGGGTGTTAAATTTATAGACACTACTAACAATGTTCACAAAAATGACCTATCAGACAAAGAACGGAATGAATTACAAGCATTTATTTTGAATCTTGAGAAAAAATTAAAAAAAGAGAAAATTAGATCTGAAGAATTATTATCACAAATAGAAACCGACCAAAACAACTTCAAAATTATAAAATGGGTACATGATATTTTTGGTCCAGGTATTAAACATGTTGAGAATATCAATATAAATGATTTGATCGAAACAACCCTTATTCCGGCGCTAAATTTTATAAAAAATAACTGTGATGACATTATTTCATATTTAATATATTACTCAAAATCCAAAAAAGCCCAAAATTTATTTAAAGAATTCACTAAATGGGTAAAAAAAAATAAAGAATGAGAAAATGTCAAATAATATTAGCAGAAAATTCTATTAGTGTTTATGACCTTGTATGAAGAACTAACAAAACTTGGGTTTAAAGCTGAAACTGCCATAAATGAAAAGTCGAATATTTTTGAGTTTTGCGACTACCTAAAGCAATTTGAAAAACAATAAATAAATATATTTTTAAAACAACAACAGGATTTGTGTTGTTGTTTATAACGTTTAATAATGTTTAATATGTTTAGGCTCTGTAACTATATAAAATTTAATAAAATATTTTGGCTAAAGTGGAGGGTTACAGGTTAAAATGTGGAAAGCTACAGGATGATAAGAGGAATATAGCAGGATATAAAGGATAAGTTTACAGGATAAAGAGAGGAGCTTTACAGGATTTTACGGAAAATTTAATATATGCTATATGTAATATGCTTAATTTATAATGTTAACTACGATTTTCCTTTTTAAAAAGTGGAAATTTACAGGGTATGATAAAATTTTTTGATATTAAAGGTGGAGCTTTACGGGATTATGGAAAAATCAAAAAGAGTTTAAATGTAAACAATTTATATTACTTAATAAATTGATATGGCCTCTTTGCAAAGGTGGAAGTTTACAGGTTAAAAAGTGG
>Ga0180007_10001240_pt1 | contig 36329 bp, 27 predicted proteins | sample MM_PC_MetaG_FD_121122 | JGI IMG/M metagenome (GOLD analysis project Ga0180007, IMG submission 121122) | Groundwater microbial communities from the Aspo Hard Rock Laboratory (HRL) deep subsurface site, Sweden - MM_PC_MetaG | ecosystem: Environmental > Aquatic > Deep subsurface > Groundwater... | reverse complement strand
ATTCATGGTCCGAACCTAAATATGTTGGTCAGGGTACTCAAGTTAGCTCTACATGGGATGGGAAACTTTATATAACGGATGATAGTGAGTCAGGAAAAGGATATTTAAGCAAGGTTACATTGATAAACGGCAGCTTTGTTAAATATGAAAGGCTTTTGGATGGTATTGAAAAATTGCGTCCAACATATCAAAGAATAGCACATCCGTGTATTGCCCTCGATGAAAGTTATATCATATTTGATGTTAAAGGAGGAAGCTATTTATTTGTTTCCTTTAAAGATAGTAATGGTAAATGGGGCGAACCGATTGACCTTACTGAGCATGGATTTGATAAGACAGACGGGATAGCATCATTATCTCCCGATGGTAAATACCTTTTCTTTGGTAGAGGTAGTAGTGCCCGTGAGAGAGATATTTACTGGGTATCCACAAAAATCATCGATGACCTCCGCAAAGAAGCATTGAAGAATGATAAATATATTCATAAAAAGGAATAAATGAAAAAAACAATTCTTCTAAGTTGTTTGCTGCTTGTGGCGGCAACAACCATCAACGCTCAACAAACAGATTTCCCAAAACTCACCGGTTCATATCTTGGCCAGAAACCACCGGAAATAACACCGGAGATATTTGCTCCCGGGATTATTTCAACAGACCTAAGCGAAGGTTGTTCGGGCTGGGGCAACAATATGGAATATTTTATTTTTCAACGATGGCTTAATGGTAAATCACAACTTTATATCATGAACCAAATAGATGGAATATGGGGTCAACCTGAACTGCTTCCTTTTGTTGATAAATATCAGGTTGGTGACTTTACCATTGCCCCCGATGGAAAAACAATGGTTTTTGCATCCAATATTTTTATTGATGAAATCGGTTCGGAAGGCGAAGGGGGGAATATCTGGTTTGTTGAGAAAACAAAAACAGGCTGGACAGAACCCATACAAATAGGCAGACCCATTAACACAAAATACCACGACAGCTACCCTTCGTTGGCAGCAAATAAAAACCTCTACTTTTTCAGCCGGAAACCTGGCGGGTTTGGGCAATCTGATCTCTACCTATCTAAACTTAACAATGGAAAATATGAGGAACCTGTTAATTTGGGAGGTATTCTGAATACAGAGTATCATGAGTGGGATACTTACATCGCACCTGATGAAAGTTATATGATTTTTTGTTCGATGATGCCAGGTGGTTTAGGAGAAGATGATCTTTATATAACATTTAGGCAGGATGACGGTTCCTGGGGGAGACCTATTCACATGGGAAATGAGATAAATTCCGACAAATCGGAAAACAGACCATATGTTTCACCTGACGGGAAATACTTTTTCTATACAAGTAATAAAAATGGGAACAGGGACATTTACTGGGTAGATACCAGAGTTTTTAAGACTTTGCGCAGAACTATTAGTAACCAATAAATCTGAAGAAATGAAACGAGCATTATTCTTCTTATTTATCTATGCTTTACCGGTTTTGGTCTTTTCACAACAGGAAAGAACTGACATATTAAATTTCCTTGAGGAATTTCAGGATGGGTATAATCTAAGGGATACATCAAAGGTTAAAGAGTGGACGCACAGGTTGATGACCGATGATGTATATATTATTGGAACCAATGGAGTATATCCTAATACTGGTGAATGGCAAAAGGGAATAAAAAAGGCCGAAGTATTATTTTCCAATGACTGGACCCGCTGGGGTGTTTTAGAGGCTGATATTGAAAATGCAGATATTCAAATTGTTTCAGATGATGTTGCAATTGTTGCCATGTTTGCTACCGTTACCAAAAGTGTCGAGAATGGTTATGGAAGAAGTAATAAGGCAAATATGGAAAGATGTATTCAACGCCTGGCAAGTCTCAGCAATGATACAACAAAATCTGCAGAGCAGAAACTCTATACCGCTATATGGGATGCCGGTATGGTTTTAAAACAAACCGAATTGGGTGAAACATTCGTGTGGCCGGTTCGGATCTCAATGGTCCTTGTAAAGAAGGAAAACAAATGGGAAATGGTTCAGACACACTACTCTTACCCAATGGCTGGTTATCCTCCTGTCAGACTGATTGGCAATGAAATAATTACGTATTAGAAACAACACATCAACGGAATGAAAGGTTTTGATAAAGTATTTAATGAAAAAGTAGCATTACTATCTCTTATTTTAATAGTCGTGCTTTCAATAAGTTTATCGGGTCAGGAGAGCAAAACAGTTCTTAAATGGCCCTGGTTTGGCCAGAAACCACCCGGAATGATCCCTGAAATTTTTGCAGCAGGATTTATCTCTACCGGGGCAAGAGAACTTAATTCCGCTTTTACTCCCGATGGTAAAGAATTTTACTTTTCCATTTCAACCCCGGGGAAAGGGTATAGAATGTACTATTCAAAACAAACTGCAGAAGGTTGGACAGAACCACAAAAAGTTTCATTCTCCGGGGAGTATTCTGATGTTGATATGTTTATAACAAAAGATGGCAAGAGAATGTATTTCGGCTCAACAAGGCCTTTAAACGGTGAAAAAAGCGATTTTAAAATATGGTATGTCGATCGAATAGACGGTGAATGGGGTGAACCCAAATACTTCGATTCTCCGGTTAATAATATGAAGCGTTCGCTATATGTTACTATTTCTGATAGAGGAACTATGTATTTCCAGGGAATCCGTGATGATTCGTTTGGCGACAGGGATATTTACTACTCGGAGTATAATGATGGTAAATACTCGGTTCCGGTTCACCTTGGAAGGGAAATCAATTCGGAACATGGTGAAGGCGATGTTTTCATTGCCCCCGACGAAAGCTACATGATTGTTAATGTCAGTGGCCGGGCTGATAGTTTTGGAGGAGGAGATTTATACATCTCATTTAAGCAAAAAGATGGAACATGGTCAGGTTTAAAGAATATGGGAAGTCCGATTAGCTCTCAGGAATCGGATTACTGCCCTATGCTATCGCCTGATGGGAAATACTTTTTCTTTACCTCTACACGAACAGGGAATGGGGATATTTATTGGGTAGATGCAAAAATTCTAGCAGCTATTAAAAACCATTAATAAAATGACAGTAATGAAAAATACAATTTTAGCTATATGCTTAATTCCCTTGAAATTAATTTTATCGCAGCCTGAACAAACAGAAACATACGGCTATGAACTGATAGGCGAAAATCTTTACAAAATTGAAGTAGAGAATACTTCGATCATTGCCTCCATTGGCCCTGATGGAGTTCTACTTTCAGATGTTGGCAGGGAAAGAAGTGCAATAAAATTAATGTCGACCATTAAAGAGATAGGTGGCGATAAAGTAAACATAATCATTAATACACATTGGCATAATGATCACACGGGTGGCAATAAATATTTTGGGAAAGAAGCAGTGCTTATTGCCCATAACAATGTGAGAAATGCTTTATCGGAAGAGAAGCATCTGAAATTTTGGAATGAAGATCATCCAGCATATCCAGAATACGCTTTGCCCGAAATTACTTTTACGGATCGTATAACTTTACATTTTAATGGTGAAGATATTGAAGTCATTCATCTTCCTAATGGTCATACAAATGGGGATGCCATGGTTTATTTTTCTAAATCAAATATTTTGCATGTTGGCGATTGTATTTTCTCGAATGGTTTTCCTGCCATAGGTTTTGAGATGGGAGGCAGTGTTAAAGGATTTGCAGGCAATTTAAATACCATAGTTAGTACTATGCCACCTGACGTGAGAATAATTGTAGGTCATGGCCCTGACTATAGAATAGAGGATGTAAAAGCATATGAAAAGATGATACGATCATCGTTAAATCTTGTTCATGATGCCATGAACAAAGGAATGAGTGTTAAAGATATACAGCAAGCAGGTCTTTTGAATAGGTGGGAAAAATACAGCAACGGCTTTTTTTCGCTTAATGAATGGATCAATATGATTTACCAAAGCCTGGTTTTTCAGCTTGAGCGAAACTCAGATAACACGAAGCAATTTTCAGAAATGAGAGATTCATACCTTGGCCAGAAACCACCGGGAATGACTCCTGAAATTTTTGCACCGGGAATAATTTCAACTATAGCTCACGAACACAGTTCTCCGGCTTTTGCACCAGATGGGACCGAAGTGTTTTATTCGGTATTTTATCCGGGTGTAACGACAGAAGTGATTATGCGACGAAAGTTCGAAAAAGGTAAATGGTCTGAACCTGAAGTTGCACCTTTTTCAGGATGTTACAGGGACGGCGGACCAGTATTTGCTCATGACGGTTCTAAATTATATTTTTATTCGACAAGACCGATTAATGAAGGTGAAAAGCCAGGGCAGATGGATATTTGGTGTGTTGAAAAAGAAAAAGGGGAATGGGGCAAACCGCAGCATTTAGGATATAATGTAAATACAAATGAGAAAGAAATGACCTTGTCGGTAGCAAAAAACGGGAATATCTATTTTACAGTTATTAATTCGGAAAGAGGACATTCACTTTATTTGGCTGAATTTATGAATGGAAATTATTTAAAGGCAAAGACTTGTGGGAATTTTCTTGGGGATAATTATAATGAATGGTGCCCGTTTATTTCACCGGATGAAAGCTATCTTATTTTAGCAGCTTATAAAAAAGATGGTGAAGAAAACAATGATTTATATGTCGTATTTAAAATGGAAGATGGCAGTTGGAGTAAAGCGATAAATCTTGGGGAAACGATAAATACAAATCATCAAGAACAATTTCCTCAAATTAGCTATGATGGAAAATACCTTTTTTTTACAAGCAATAGATTTAGAACCGGCCCACGAAACATTGATAGTTATTTTTACGAAAATCAACTTACTTATTCGGAAATTATGAAAATTTCAAGATTGCCCGGAAATGGCAGAGGTGATATTTACTGGGTGGATACAAAAATAATCGACGACCTCCGCAAAGAAGCATTGAAAGATGATAAATAATATTAAAATAATCAGACGAAATTAAGATGAAAAAAACAATTCTTATCGCTTATTTGCTTCTGGTGGCGGCAATAACCATCAACGCACAACAAACTGATTTCCCATATCGAAAGCTTTCGGGACTTACCGGGCCGTATTTTGGCCAAAAACCGCCGGGAATGATACCCGAAATTTTTGCACCGGGGATTGTTTCAACCATGTATCATGAACACAGTGCACCTTCATTTTCCCCAAGCGGGAAAGAAGTTTTTTGGCTTTCGTACCCACAAGGCAATTATATTTATCGCTATCCAAAACGTATCCTTTATTCAAAAGAAGAAAATGGCTGTTGGTCCATTCCTGAATTTCCTTCATTTGCAATAGGACTTGAGTGCAGTGAAGCTTTTTTTTCTTATGATGGTGAAAAAGCTTTTTTTAGTGCTGCAAAAAGAATAACAATTGATGGTGAAGATATTATAGATAATGATATATGGATCACAGAAAAAACATCATCGGACTGGTTGGATCCTGTGAACATCGGAGACCCGATTTCTTCCAATAACTTTGAATATCAACCCACAGTAACGGAAGACTTAACACTTTATTACATGGGATATCTAGAAGGAGTCAAAAATAATTACGGCATATTTAGATCCAAGTTTCTTGATGGAAAATATATGAAGCCCGAAGCATTGCCTGCACCCATCAATTCTGAAGCAGTCGATTGGACTCCATTTATTGCAAGAGATGAAAGTTACTTGCTTTGGTCTTCAACTCGCGAAGGGGGGTATGGAAACGGAGATATATATGTGTCATTTAAAGATGAGAATAATAACTGGACGGCAGCTATAAATTTGGGATCGAATATCAATGAAAAATTTAACGAGAGATACCCTTCTATTTCACCGGATGGTAAATATCTTTTTTTTGTTTCGGATAAGATAAATGAAAGACTTGAAGAAGAAACCGATTTGACTTTTCAAGAGACCTTGAATATTTATAATAATCCGGGAAACGGTTGGAGTGATGTATACTGGGTGGATGCAAAAATCATTGAAGAGTTGAAGAAGACGGAGTTGCAAGGAAATTAAAAAAATAACAAAAATACAAAACGGAACAAAAATGAAAAAACATTTTAAGTTACAAAGCTTTGTTCTGATAATAGGAATAATTCTGATTTCCTGTTTGCCTGCAATTGGACAGATTGATTGTAATTATCGGGAAAATGAAAAAAAAGCATATAACGCAATTACCGTAGAGGAATGTAAATCCTCGTTGTACTTTTGCAACGAGGTGCTAAAAGTTGTTCCCAATCATCCGGTAATAAATTATCTGTCAGCTCGACTAAACGCACTATTGGGGAATGATGATCTTGCTTTGGAGTATTTACAGAAGGCTACAAAACTTGGCTATACTACTAAATTGCGATTTAATAAGATCCATCATTTAAATGATACCGCATTTTGTAAAATCCACACAACAAATAAGTTTGATGAAATAATCAAAACTCTACAAAAGGCGGAGAAACCAATACATAAAAGCCAAGTTGCTTTTACTTTGTCCGATAAGAAACTGGTAACCGAAGGGATTACGTATGATCCAGTCGAAAAGATGTTTTATTTGGGAAGCATGAATAAACACAAAATAGTCAAAGTCGATTATTCTGGGAACATTATTAATTTTACAAGCGAAGGTCAGGACGGATTATGTGAGGTGCTTGGAATTCATGTAGACGCTGCTCGCCGTACTTTATGGGCTTGTTCATATTCGGAGAACAAGAATGAAATATTCAAATATGATCTTTCATCAGGTGTGCTGATTAATAAATATTCATTTCCACAAAATGAAATAAAAAATACATTTAACGATCTTGTCATTCATCCCGATGGTGATGTTTTTATCTCTAATCCATCAGATGGTGAAGTCTTTGTGATTCCCCATTCTTCGGATAAACTGGAATTGTTCTTGAAAAGTGATTTAATTGTAGCCCCCAATGGAATTACCTTATCTGAAGATGGACGGGTGATCTATTTGGCAGATTACAAAATAGGGATATATAAAATAGATATTAAAACTAAATCATTCTCTCTTTTATCTCATGAACCGGATTTTTATCCTTACGGAATCGACGGTTTATATTTTGAAGACAACAAACTTTACGCGTTACAAATAGGGCTGAATCAGATCAGTAAATTTTCTCTTAACGAGGACGCAACCCATATCGAGTCTTGCGAAATATTTGAGAGAGATACACCGGAATTTATATCACCCACAACCGGAGTAATTATAGATGATTATTTCTATTACATTATTCATGACGGAGGAAGTAGTGATAACCCGAAAGGAGTAGTTGTTATGAAAGTTCCGCTGAAACAATAAAAAATAATCAATTATGAAATATATTTTCGCGCTACCCATTTTACTGTTATTCGTAAATAGCGTATCAAGCGCACAGAGTGATGCAAAAGGTTTCCCAAAACTTTCTGGTCCTTATCTTGGCCAGAAACCGCCAGGGAAGGTGCCCGAAATATTTGCCCCCTTTTTGGAGCAGGAAGGTTTTAACTGTGTAAGTTGCTCTTTCTCGCCAGACGGAAAGGAATTCCTTTATACTCTTTCTCCTTTGCGGGGAAGTACATCAACTGCAAAAAAAGGAATTTATAACTATTATTTAAAAGCACGTGATGGGATTTGGAGCAAGCCTGAAGAGTTTTTATCCTCACAAAATATAATATTCAGATACCCTTCTTTCACAAAAGATGGAAAAAGATTAATCCTAAATTCAACGGGCGCCGAAACAAAGGAATATAAAATACCCCGTTCAGCAATGTGGCAGAGTGAAAGAACAGAATCTGGATGGAGTGCTCCAAAAGAAATAATTTTTGGAAACGGGATGAATGGAGTTGCGGCTGTTTATCCTTCTTCCGCCGCAAACGGGAACCTCTTTTTTGCATCATTTGAAAAGGATAATAAAAGTTACATTTATATGAGTAAAAATGATAACGGTCATTACTCGGCACCCGAAAGGTTGGCTGGATATATAAATATCAACAGCGGCAATCATCCTTATATTGCGCCAGATGAGAGCTATATTATTTTTGATTCAGAAATAGAGAGCAATTCTTCCGGCAAAAGCGACTTATTTATTTCGTTCCGAGGCAATGATGATAAATGGTTGAAACCTGTTAATCTAGGCGAAAAAACAAATACGGATCTTGATGAAAGAAGGGCGTTCGTGTCAGACGACGGAAAATACCTTTTTTTTGTTAGTGACAGAAATGATAAAACCAATAGTGGGATTAGGAATTATTATTGGGTAGATGCCTCATTTATTGAAGACCTCCGCAAAGAAGCGTTAAAAGATAACAAATAAACATCTAAAAAGAGAACAAAATGAAAATACTACTATCTGCATTATGCTTTTTAGTTATTGTGACAATAACCGCAAGCGCACAAGAAAAAGATTTCTCAAAACTTTCTGGGCCATATTTAGGGCAGAAACATTCTGGAACATTACCTCAAATTTTTGCTCCCGGAATTGTTTCAACATCAAACCCAGATATTTGCATATCATTCACACCTGATGGTAAGGAAGTATATTATACTATGGGAGGTCAACCCCATAGTGTTATACTGTTTATGAAAGAGGAGAAGGGTGTATGGTCATCTCCCGAAGTTGCCCCTTTTTCAGGTATGTACAGTTCCGAATGCCAGCTTTCACCGGATGGGAATACAATGTATTTCTGTGCTGGAATTCCTGCAAGCGGATCAGGCAATCCAAAAGGAAACTGGGATTTATTTAAAGTTGATAGAATAAATGGTGAGTGGGGAAAGCCTTTAAGGCTGCCATATCCTTTGGCTTCGGATGAATACTCTGCGGATTGTCCATCTGTAGCTGCAAATGGGAATATTTATTTCTATTCATCCAACTACCCGGGTGGCTTTGGTAAAGGAGATATCTATGTTTCAAGACTCATAAATGACAAGTATCAAACTCCCGAGAATCTTGGAGCAAATATCAATACCGAATTTTATGATATGGACCCTTTTATTGCACCTGATGAGAACTACATTATCTTTTCATCCATCCGCCCTGGCGGACAGGGCGAAAACGATCTATATATCAGTTTTAAAAACAGTGATGGTTCATGGGGAATGGCTGTAAATATGGGAAAAGAAATTAATTCTTATGCTCACGAGATTCACCCTTATGTTAGCCGCGATGGAAAATATCTTTTCTTCTGCTCAAAAAGAAGAATTTCGTATAAAAGGTACTCAGAGAGACCATTAAATTTCAAAGAAAAAATGGAATGGACGAAAAAACCTGGCAATGAGCTTGAAGATATTTATTGGGTTGATGCCAAACTTATAGAAGAACTTCGCAGGCAGTATCAAAAATAATCTTTGCTCATACCATGAGGATCATTCTTTGTTTTATAATTACTTGCCTAGTATTGCTGACTTTAGGGATTCAAACCGAGAAAACAGATACCCTGAAATTGGATCAAGCCAATATAGTCCTTCCATATTTTATCATCGATGGCCATACTCACGATCTGGTTCCAAGAAATGGATCAGATCCTGTTCAATCAGAATTATCGGAATTATCAAAAACAGGTGTTAATGGGGTTATTCTTGCATTCCCGCTAAATAAAACAAACTCTGATAAGCTTATCAACCAGATTAAAAGAGATATAGAGTTTGTCCATAGCTATGCAAAAGCTAAAGGTATTGAAATCAGTTTTGTGAATAGTTTCTCTAATAATCCCAACGACAAAATATTCACTACTGTACAGATACTTCCTTCAGTTGAGTACTTCGATGGATTGTTTAATGGTTCAACAGCAATGCTGGATGATCTAAAACAGTTGGGTATAAGATCAACTACCCTTGTAAATAACCGAAAAGATATTATCTCTGATGATGAAAAAAACCTGAATAAGATGGGTATCAACCTTGTAAAACGACTAAACGAACTTGATATTGCTATTGATATAAGCCACTTGTCAGAATTTCTGCAAATTGAAGTTATCAAAACATCTGCAAAGCCTGTTTTTGCATCGCATTCAAACTGCAAAGCAATTGTTACTTCCAACAGGAATTTATCGGATAGAGTTATTTCTGAATTAACTAAAAAGGGAGGAATGGTACTGCTTACATTTGATAAGGAGTACCTGTCAGGAAACAGTTCTCAGAATGGCATTGATGCATTGATTAAGCATATTGATTATTTAAAAACCAAATATGGAGAAAAATGCATTGGCCTGGGCTCCGATTTTGGAGGTTCAGGGGCCAATGCTCCAAAAGAATTATCAACTATTGAATCATTCATCAGAATAGCTCAAAAACTGGAAGAAATTGGATATTCCAGGGAAACAATTAATGGAATAATGGGAAAAAATATTGTCGATTTCTTCTCTAAAAACTGAAAGATTGCTTTTTGTTATAATATCTTAATATTCTAATAATTATATCATTTGTATTAACAATTAAAACTAAAATTATGAAAACTTTATTTTTACTTTTAATCCTGTCATTACAGGTTGTGATTCTCAATGCCCAAACCGAAGAAGATTTGGTAAAGAAGGTAATCCAGAGTGCCTATGTTGATGGCCTGAAAAACTTCACTTCTCTTGATGATATCGATAAAGGATTTCATCCTGATTTCGAGTATATTGCCATTGGTACAGACAGCTCGAAAATTTCCAAAACACCAATTGCAACCTGGCGTGAAGGGGTCCGCAAAGCAAAGGAGAACGGAACAGTCCCAAATGTAAAATCCGAAGCAAAATTTTTAATGGTGGATATTACAGGAAATGCTGCCGTAGCCAAAATTGAGCTTTACCGGGATAAAAAACTGGTGTTTACCGACTATTTCAGTTTGTTAAAATTCAAGGAAGGTTGGCGCATTGTAAGTAAAACTTCTCATAGGCACTAAAAATGAAAAGGCAAATTGTATTGCTTTGCATAATTGTTTCATTACCAATTGTGCTTTGTGCCCAAAAAAACACATTCCCAATGCTTAAAGGGGAATATCTCGGACAGAAACCTCCAGGAACAACCCCTGAAGTTTTTGCTCCGGGCATTATTTGTACCGACATAAGCGAAGGATGCTCCGGATGGGGAAATAATATGGAGTTTTTTATCTTCCAGCGATGGATAAATCGGAATTCATATCTCTACATTACCCATCAGGTTAATGGTATCTGGACGAAACCGGAACTGATACCTTATGCTGAAAAATACCAGATTGGTGATTTCACCATTGCCCCGGATGGTAAGACATTAATTTTTGCGTCAAATATCCTTATCGAAGAAATTGGTTCAGAGGGCGAAGGTGGCAATATCTGGATAATGGAAAAAACTGAAACTGGTTGGACTGAACCTAAACAAATTGGCAAGCCGATAAATACAAAATACCACGACAGCTATCCTTCGCTGGCAGCCAATAAGAACCTCTACTTTTTTAGCAGAAAACCCGGCGGTTTTGGGCAATCTGATCTCTATCTGTCCAAATTCGTCAACGGACAATATGAAGAACCAGTCAATTTGGGAGATAATCTGAATACTGAACATCATGAATGGGATCCCTATATCGCGCCCGATGAGAGTTATATGATTTTTTGCTCAATGATGCCAGGAGGTTTGGGTGAAGATGATCTTTACATAACCTACAGGCAAAAAGATGGTACCTGGGGAAAACCAAAACATCTGGGTAATGAAATTAATTCAGAAAAATCCGATAACCGGCCCTATGTTACGCCTGATGGAAAATACTTTTTCTTTACCAGCACCCGAACCGGGAACAGGGATATTTACTGGGTGGATGTAAAAATTATTGAAGATTCAAAACCAGAACATCTAAAATAATAAAGGATGAAAAATTTAATTACGTGTCTACTTCTTCTTTTAACATTACCTTCTATGGTATTGTCACAACCTGAAAAGTCTGAAATTTTTGATTTTCTTAAGGAATTTCAGGATGGATATAATCTAAGGGATACAGCAAAGGTTAAAGAGTGGGTTTACCAGTTGATGAGTGATGATGTGCAGATTATCGGAACAAATGGAGTATATCCTAATACAGGTGAATGGCAAAAGGGATTAAAATGGGCCGAAATATTATTTGCCAACGACTGGAATCGTTGGGGTGTGTTAAATGCTGATATTGAAAATGCAGATATTCAGATTGTTTCAGATGATGTTGCCATTGTTGCCATGTTTGCTACGGTAACTAAAAGTATTGAGAATGGTTACGGAAGAAGCAATAAAGCAAATATGGAAAGGTGTGTCCAACGATTGGCAAGCCTTAGCAATGATACAACAAAATCCGTAGAACAGAAACTTTTCACTGCCATCTGGGATGCCGGTATGGTTTTAAAACAAACCGAATTGGGTGAAACATTCGTGTGGCCGGTCCGGATATCAATGGTCCTTGTAAAGAAGGAAAACAAATGGAAAATGGTTCAGACACACTACTCTTACCCTATGGCCGGTTATCCTCCGATCAGACTAATTGGCAATGAAATAATTACCTATTAGAAACAACACATCAACGGCATGAAAGGTTTTGAAAAAGTATTTAATGAAAAAGCAGCATTACTATCTCTTATTTTAATAGTCGTGCTTTCAATAAGTTTGTTGGGTCAGGAGAGCAAAACAGTTCTTAAAGGGCCCTGGTTTGGCCAGAAACCACCCGGAATGATCCCTGAGATTTTTACTCCGGGATTTATCTCTACCGGGGCAAGAGAACTTAATTCCGCTTTTACTCCTGATGGTAAAGAATTTTACTTTTCCATTTCAACCCCGGGGAAAGGGTATAGAATGTACTATTCAAAACAAACTGCAGAAGGTTGGACAGAACCACAAAAAGTTTCATTCTCCGGGGAGTATTCCGATGTTGATATGTTTATAACAAAAGATGGCAATAGAATGTATTTCGGTTCAATACGGCCTGTAAATGGTGCAAGAAGCGATTTTAAAATATGGTATGTTGATCGAATAAAAGGTAGATGGAGCAAACCCAAATACTTCGACACTCCGGTTAATAATATGAAGCGTTCGCTTTATGTTACTGTTTCTGATAAAGGAACTATGTATTTCCAGGGAATCCGTGATGATTCGTTTGGCGACAGGGATATATACTATTCGGAATTCATTGATGGGAAATATACCGAACCAAAACATTTAGGAAAGGAAATTAATTCGGAATATGGTGAGGGCGATGTGCTGATTGCCCCAGATGAATCATACATGATTGTAAATATTGTTGGAAGATCCGACAGTTTTGGTGATGGAGACCTTTATATCTCTTTTAAGCAAACCGATGGAACCTGGTCGGATTTAAAGAATATGGGAAGTCCAATAAACTCAGCAGAATCAGATTATTGCCCGATGCTATCACCTGATGGAAATTATTTCTTTTTTACAAGTACGCGAACAGGGAATGGCGATATTTACTGGGTAGATGCTAACATCATCGAAGACCTTCGTAAACAAGCATTTAATATTGAAAAGTAAATATCTAAAAATGAGAATAAAATGAAAAAACTACTTTTTACTTTTTGTTTAATTGTATTTGTTTCAATTACAGTAAGCGCACAGCAGTCCGATATTCCCAAATTGATAGGACCTTATCTTGGCCAAAAACCACCCGGATTGACCCCTGAGATTTTTGCACCGGGCATTATCTCATTCGGATTTCATGAGTTAAGAATAACTTTTTCTCCTGAGGGTGACGACGTTTTTTATGTTACATGTGCCAATAGATATACTCATCGAATATTGGTACATATCAGGAGCAATAATGGCAAATGGTTTGAACCGGAATTAGTACCTTTTGCATGGGATTGTAATAATGGGAGTCCTTCATTCTCACCCGATGGAAAAAGGGTTTATTTTGCTTCGAATAAAGATAATCCGGAAATTGTAAAGGATGGTTCAGGATTAGATATTTGGTATATTGAAAGAGTTGAAAATGGATGGACAGATCCAATTAAAATGCCTGAAACAATTAATAGTACTTTTGGTGAATTTGCTCCATCAGTTGCTTCAAATGGAAATCTTTATTTTGATGTTACCAATGAAAATAACAAATCATTTATCTATTGTTCAAAATTAATAAATGGTATCTATTACCCAAGAGAAAAAATTAGAATTGATTTACAAACCGATGTAAGTATAGGATCTTCTTTTATTGCCCCCGATGAAAGCTATCTGTTATTTCAGGCAAATTTACCAGAAGGTTTTGGGGGAAATGATATTTATGTGTCTTTTAACAATGATGATGGTACCTGGGGCGCTCCAATAAACCTGGGTGAAAGGATAAACTCTGAATTTTTAGAAATTGGTCCGCGTGTTTCTATTGATGGCAAGTATCTTTTCTTTACTTCAAATAGAAATCATCCTAATGAAATGTACAAGGGCAAGAATTATAGTGAATTGATTGAAATGTTGAAGAGCCCCCAAAATGGTTATGGGACGATTTATTGGGTGGATGCAAAAATTATCGAAAAATTGAAACCAAAATGATAATCATTAAATAAGAGAAATGAAGAAACTAATTGTGATTTTATATTTTTTGCTCATTACTGTTTTCAGTATTGGCCCGAGTAATGAGAAGATAGTAAAGGTATCTGAGTATATTGAATTAGGTGGTACAAGCCAATGGATAATGGCCAGAGGAACAGATAGTTCAAATCCGATTCTTCTTTTTCTTCACGGTGGCCCCGGATTCCCTGAATCACCATTTGCCTATTATGATTCAAAAGAAATTGAAAAACATTTTATTGTGGTTAACTGGGACCAGAGGGGGTGTGGAAAATCTGCCTGCCCTGAATTACCGCTGGAATCCATAAATATGGATCAAATTCTTATTGATGCCAAAGAACTAATTGAATATCTGAAAGTCAGATTTGGTAAGCAAAAAATTTATCTGATTGGACATTCCTGGGGAAGCATCCTGGGAATTAACCTCATTCAGAAGTATCATGAAGATTTCTATGCCTATATAGGTATGGGGCAGGTAATCAGCATGGCAGAAGGGGAGGTCGCATCCTACAATTATGCATTAAACAGGGCTATAGATGCTAATGATACAACCGCTTTAGAACAGCTAAAAAGTCTTGGACCACCTCCATACAATAACTATGACCAAATAAAAACTCAAAGGGCTATCCTATCAAAATTCGGAGGAGCATTTAAGAGTATTACCTATGGAGACATAATAAAAATTATGATGGCATCACCAGACTATTCCAGTGAGGATAAAAAATCTTTTATGGAATCCTTCATGAAGATTCAAAATTTACTTTGGCCCGATGTAATGAAGGTAGATTTTTCAAATACATTTCTAAGGTATCAAATTCCGATATACTTCTTTTTGGGAAAGTACGACCATGGGTGTCCATTTGAATTGGTTGAAGAATATTTTGCCAAAATAGATGCTCCCTATAAAGAGATTATATGGTTTGATAACTCCGGTCATTGGCCAAATATCGAGGAACCTTATCAATATCAAAAGGCTTTAATAGAAATAGTTACAAAAAATAATACTCGTTCCAGGTAATTTAAAAAAAACAAAAATGAAAAATTTAATTTCTGCTATCTCTGTAATTTTGTTCACCCTATTGAGCATCAGCAAAATCCTTGCAGATAACACCTCTGATAAAGTAGCTATAATGACCTACGTTTCAGATCGTGAGCAGGAACGGTCAGTAAAGGCAATGATTAAGAGCATACGCGATAATGCGGGCGAGTATAAAAACTGTAAGATTTACGTGCTGCTAACTGATTTTGACAGGATTAACGATAACTCTCTAAAAGGAAGCAATGTTGAATTGCTAAAACTTGATATTGAAAAATCGATTTTAGATTATCCCCTGGCTATTAAGGCTTTTGCTGCTTCACAGGTTGAACAATTAGTGAGAAAAGAAGTCCGGTCGCTGATATGGCTTGATCCGGGAGTAATAGTTCTGAGTTCACTGGAATCCTTTGATTTGAATGGAGAATTTGATGTGGCTGTGCGGCCAGTTTCATTGGTTAATAATATTGGCCTAGCACCAGATGTTGAACCAAACGATTACTGGACTCCAATTTACAAAGCAAATAAGCTGAACTACAAAACTATCCAGACTATCGAAACGGCTGTGGATGGTGTTAAAATCCAGCCCTACTATAACTGCGAGGTTTACTCGGTTAATCCAAAATTGGGATTGTGTAAGGATTGGGCTGCCCAACTGTCAACGCTTCTAAAAGACGAAAACTATCAGAAAAATACCTGTACAACATTTCAGCGGCGATTGTTCCTACATCAGGCTGTGCTAAGCGGGGTCGTTGCATCACGGATTAAAAGCAATAAAATAAAACCAATACCAATTACCAGCAGTTACCCGTTTAATCAGCACGATCAATTGCCTGATAGCAAAAAGGTATCATCCTTAAACGAGTTAAGTGTTGTAATCTTCGATTATGCCTGGAGCCGAATTCCAACATGGATGAATAAAATAAGCATTAATGAACCTCTAAAAAGTTGGCTGTTTGATACATATCTTGACTATTTACAGCTAACTGAAAATCTATACAGAATTGAGGGTTCTAGCAACTCATATCTTATCGCAACCAGTGAGGGTAGCGTACTTATCGATCCAGCCGGAGCATCTATAGCACCCGAATTCTACAAAAAGGTTTTAGAAAAGAATCCCTTAAAAGCAATTTTGCTTACTCACGCTCATCAGGATCATTCCGATGATATAGCAGTTTGGAGGGATGGAAAAGATATTCCTGTAATTGCCCAACGTGAGTACACAAAGTACTTCGAATATCAAACGGAATTTGCACCATTTTTTGCCAGAAGAAATGCTATCTGGTCGCGTAAACCCATACCAACCGAAATTGTAATCAAACCCGATTCGAGAAACGAACCAACCATCTTTTTTGCTGACAGTTATACTTACGAACTTGGTGGAATACATTTCAATATGATCCATACTCCGGGCGAAACACCCGATCATACAACAATTTGGATACCTGAACTATCTGCTGTATTGGTCGGTGACAACTACTACGAATACTTTATAAACAACTCCACATTCCGAGGAACAATGATACGGCCCATTAAAGGATATCTTCATGCTCTTGATACAGCACTTTCATTTCAACCCGAACTATTTCTGATGGGACACGGTATATCAATTGAAACTAATGAGGCAATCAAAAGTACTGTTGGAAATTTCCGAGATGGATTAAAATATGTTTATAGTGAGACCGTAAAGGGAATTAATGAGGGTCAAGATGTATACACCTTGATGCAAACCATTAATGTGCCACAGGAATATGGATTTGCACCTTTTTCCGGGAAGGTTGAATGGACTATACGTGGTATTTACCAGGAGTATGTTGGCTGGTTTGATGAGAATCCAGCTACGATGTACACAAAACCAGTAGCAAGCATTTTTCCCGATTTAATTGAATTAGCAGGAATTGAACCACTTGTAAATAGGGCAAAACAACTATTGGAAGATAAAGAATATGTTAAAGTGCTGCATATAACTGAGATTATATTATCTAAAGAACCTTTGAATTTACCTGCAAATGAAATCAGATTACAAGCACTTGAATCACTGAGGGCTTCCACCTATAACTATATTGAACGAATTTGGCTGGATTATGCCATTGGGATTTGTAAACAAGAATAATTTAATTTCACTTCAGAAAAAGCTTTAAACATTGCAATATGAAGAAAATAATTTTACTAGTTCTAGTAGGTTTATCATACTTTGTTAATGCCCAGAATTCGGGCCCTGCCAATAAAATGAAACCTGCCCTGATAATTATTGATATTCAGAATGAGTATATTCCCAAGATGTCGGAGCAGGAGAAAAAGTATGCTTTCCAGGTAATCAACGGATCGATCTGGACCTTTCGGCAACATAACCTGCCCATTATCCGGGTTTATCACAGTGATTTGAACTGGAGTCCAGCAGAAAGCTCAGAAGGGTTTAAGTATCCAAGTTCGGTAATAATAAAGGATTCGGATATAATGGTTCACAAGCATTATCCAAGTGCATTCACCAAAACCGATCTGGATAAAATACTGAAAGAGATTAACTGCAATACCATTTATCTCTGTGGATTAAGTGCCACTGCCTGCGTTCTTGCAACTTACTTTGGGGGTGTGGACAGAGGTTATAACACCTTCCTTATAAGAGATGGCATAATGAGCCACGATCCACACTACACTAATGTTATTAATGATATTTGCAATTCTGTAAGCTTTGAAACAATGCGATTAATATTATCAAATATACCTGTAAATTAATTAGTTATGTTTTTTAAGTTTTATAAATTAGAATGTGCCGCATTAGTCTTTATGCTATTAAGCTGCACTCCACACGGTAATAATCCAAATGAAATTGATTTCTATTTTGGACAAAAACCTAATGATACTCTTCCTGAGGTTTTCGCCCCCGGAATAATCTCTTTCGGAAACCATGAGCACCACCTTACATTTATGCCCGACTACTCGGAGCTATTTTATGTTGTTGCTGACAAATACCGAAAACAACACATAATTATATCAAGGAAAAGAGATAACATGCAATGGTCGAAGCCAGAAGTAGCAACTTTTTCGGGATATTATTCTGATTTTGCACCATCTCCAACGCCCGACGGGAAATATCTGCTCTTCTGCTCTAATCGTCCTTTACCAGGCGATACAGCTGAAGTTGGTGACTTCAACATCTGGAAGGTATATAAAAACGCCAATGGATGGAGTACTCCTGAACCATTGCCATTTCCTGTAAATGATGAAACAAATGAATACAATCCCTCAATATCTGCAAATGGCAATTTATACTTTCAAGATCACGATGAAGCGGGTATAGATATATACCTGTCTCTCTTGATTTATGGAAATTATACCCAACCTGAAAAGCTAAGTGAAGCAATAAATTCAATATATCCTGAAATTGGTCCCTGGGTTTCTCCAGATGAATCGGTTCTTTGGTTTTCGTCCGATCGACCTAAAAGTTTTGGAAGTATGGATATTTATTACTCTACAAAAGACTCATCTGGAAATTGGATAGATGCTATAAATGCGGGAGAAAAGATTAATTCTCTTTATGGAGATGCCATTCCAACATTGTCCCCAGATCAGAAACAACTTTTCTTTGTGAGTTTCAGACCAATTGAAATATCTCTAAAAAATAAAAATTTTATTGAAATATTAAGTTTACTAAATTCACCTGAAAATGGTGACGGAACAATATATTGGGTATCGCCTAAAATAATTGAACAATTGGAATGAGTAAATTTTATATACTTTTTTATCTTTTCTTAAGCGTGTTTTCACTTAAGGCTCAGAAACCTGGAAAAAACATTGTTACAGACATTGATGGCAATGTTTATCATACTATTACTATTGGAAAGTACGAATGGATGGCCGAAGACCTGAAAACCACTACTTATAATAACGGAATCAAAATACCCAATATTACTGGAAACATTAACTGGACTAAATTAAACAGCGGAGCCTACTGTTGGTACAATAATGATGAATATAATGTGGCGATATACGGAGCACTTTATAATTGGTATGCTGTAAACACAGCCAAATTGTGTCCTGATGGCTGGCGGGTACCCTCAGATGAAGAATGGAAATACCTGGAAGGTTATGTCGATAATGAATATGCAATTGGTGATGAAATTTGGAATAAAACGGGGCTGCGGGGATTCGATGTTGCACTTGCTGTAAAAGCTAGTTCGGGATGGGACAGGGACGTAAATGGACTGGATCGTTTTGGGTTTAAGGCACTTCCTGGCGGGGAGCGCCTTAGTGGAGACGGACGTTTTTTTATCATGGGATTTAATGGCTTTTGGTGGACCAGTGATGAAGATACAATAAATGATGGTAAAGCCATTTATCGGAGCTTGATCTACGCATTTGATCAAATGATGCGCTATACCCATGACAAAACCTTTGGTTTTTCTGTCCGTTGTATCAGGGATAGATAATTAAAGTTTTTTTTCAACCTTAAAAATAGATGAAAGAATAAGACCCAAAGAATAATTATAAACATAAGTAAAATGAAAATAAGAAATCTCACTTATAGGTCAATCATTTTAACACTCTTCTCTATTTCGTTCTTTTTGGTTTTGTCTTTCAGGGATGCAGATCAGAATGATTCAATGGTTAGCGAAATAGAGGATTTTATCAAAGTTCATAAAATAAGTGAAAATGTTTTGATTATAACAATGGGATACGATGCCATAACGGCAATAGCTACTCAAAAAGGAATCGTTGTGGTGGATGCCGGAATTTCAAATTCCTTAACAGAGAAATATAAGAAAGTCATAGAAAGGGAGTTTGACAGAAATGATTTTGCCTATTTAATCAATACTCATTCGCATCCCGATCACATAGGGGGCAATCAGGTTTTTTCCAATGCCATTATAGTGGGCCATGAAAACTGTTTGTCGGAAATTTCGAATCAGTGGAAAGATCCTGAGAAAATCAAACCCCGTCTTCTTAAAATCGTTGAAGAATACGATTCTGAACTTAAGAACTGTGAGCCCGGATCGGATGAATGGAAAAGTGTTTTCTGTCAAAAAGTAAGGTATCAGAGTGCCTATAATGATTTATTAGACGGTCAGGTAATCACAAATCCCAATGTTACTTTTACTGACAGCCTGAGTATTTTTATGGGCGATGCTACTTTCAATTTAATTTATTTCGGGAAAGCACATTCAAATAGTGACATTTTTATCCATATCCCGGAAGCAAAAATACTGATGAGTGGCGATCTTTTTTTTCCGGGAGGAAGGCCATCTGTTTATGAAGTAAGTGAAAAAGACGCACAACGATGGGTTTATGTGATGGATTGGATCAAAAATCGAGATGATGAGATTGATATCATTATTGGTGGTCATGGGCAAATCATGGACAAAAAGGATTTGGAAGCATTCAATAAATCAATCATTCTGAAAAAGTTAGAACTCGTAACAAAATGAACACTGAAAACAAGATCAAGAATTAATTCAATTTCAAATAGTTATTATCATTGCTATATACACTTACACACTTTTTAGGAAGTGCTTTCCAGAGCAGTAATACTAAAGTCTTGAGGGCATAATTGTATCAGCGACTTAGTATCCCTCAAAATATTCCTTCATTCGAATAAAGAAACTTTTGTCTTTACTGCTTGGCTTTGGGATAAAGTTTTCTGAATTTGACAAAGATTCAAGGATCTTCTTTTCTTCTTTGCTCAAATCTTTGGGTGTCCAAACACTGATGTTGATCAGCATGTCTCCCTTTCCGTATGAATTTACATTTGGAAGGCCTTTTCCTTTTAATCGGAGTATGCTTCCCGATTGGGTGCCGGGTGTGATTTTTATTCTGGCTTTACCGCTAATGGTTGGAATTTCAACGCTTGTGCCTAGTGCAGCTTCAGAAATACTAATGTATTTATCGTAAATGATGTTCGATCCGTCCCTGATTAATTCAGGATGTATGATTTCTTCAATTAAAATAATCATGTCGCCGGGAACCCCATTTCGGGCACCGGCATTTCCTTTTCCACTAACCGACAGTTGCATGCCTTCGGTAACACCTGCAGGAATATTAATTTTAATGACATCATCACCTTTTACAATGCCATTTCCGGCGCAGGTATGACAAATGTTTTTTATAACCTGACCTTCGCCACCGCAATGAGGACAGGTAGAGGAGGTTTGCATTTGTCCCAGAAATGTATTTGTAATCCGGGTTACCTGACCACTGCCTCCACAAGTTGTACATGTAGAATGTGATGCACCACCTTCTGCTCCTGAACCTGAGCAAGTATTACATTTTACATATTTGTTAACCTTGATGGTTTTTTCAATGCCATTGGCGATTTCTTCAAGTGTGAGTTTTACTTTTACCCGAAGGTTGGATCCTTTATTTACTCTTCTTCTTCGGGTATTGCCGCCAAATCCACTAAATCCACCTCCAAAAGCCGATCCAAAAATATCCCCGAAATTGCTAAAGATATCATCCATGCTCATGCCACCGCCATAACCATTACCGGCTGCGCCACCTACTCCGGCATGTCCATATCGGTCGTATCTGCTTTTTTTATCCGGATTACTTAATACTTCGTAAGCTTCTGCCGCTTCTTTGAATTTATCTTCGGCCTTAGGATCATCCTGATTTTTATCAGGATGGTATTTTATAGCTTGCTGCCGGTAAGCCTTTTTGATTTCAGCTTCAGTAGCATCTTTTGAAACTTCTAATATTTCGTAATAATCTCTTTTCGACATCCAAATTTGAATTACAAGCGGTGTAAAAATAGTTTAAATTAGCTACCCACTACTACTTTAGCGTATCTGATTACTTTGTCGCCGAGCAAATAGCCTTTCTCAACTTCATCAATAATTTTGCCCTTCATGCTCTTGTCAGGGGCGGGTATTTCTGTAATTGCTTCATGGAAATCGGTATCAAAAGTTTCACCTATTGATTTCATAACCTGTAAGCCTTTTGCTGTTAAAGCAGTTTTAAATTTATTGTGAATCAAGATTATACCTTCTTTAAAATTGTCCTTGTTATCGGTATCCTCAAGGGCCTTAAAGGCACGATCAAAATCATCCATCACGGGTAATAATGCGATGATAATTTCCGTAGAAGCAGTTTTTGTTAACTCAATTCTTTCCCTGAGTGTTCGTTTACGGAAATTGTCAAACTCTGAAAACAAGCGTAAAAACTTATCGTTCAACTCAGCATTTTTAATCTTCAATTCTTCGAGTTCTTCCGACTCTTTTCTTTCTTTGCGGGATTTTTTTTTCTTGTGTTTCTCTGCCGAATCTTCAATTTCACCATCAACATCATGCAACGTGCCTTCTTCCTGAGTTTCTTCAGCTTTCTTTTCTATATTAATATCTTCCCGATTATTATTTGATTCTGTTACCATTACTATGTATAATTGAATATTGAATGAATAGTTTAGTGTTTAAGCATAGCAATTTATTTGCCAAGCCTGTTACTAGGACAAATTGTCATAAAATTTTGAATCGATAAAACAGATTATGAAATTGTGGCAAAAATTGCATGGGATTAATCAATACGTTGAATTTTAGCACCCAGTTTCTGTAATCGGAGATCAATATTTTGATAACCACGATCAATTTGTTCGATGTTATGAATTTCACTTTTTCCTTCAGCCGATAATGCTGCAATGAGAAGCGCAACACCGGCCCTGATATCAGGGGAGGTCATGGAGATGCCCCGAAGTGCATGTTCACGGTTCAATCCAATTACTGTGGCGCGGTGTGGATCGCATAAAATGATCCGTGCGCCCATGTCAATGAGTTTATCAACAAAAAACAACCTGCTCTCAAACATCTTTTGATGGATGAGTACACTTCCTTTCGCCTGGATTGCAATCACGAGCATGATACTGATCAAATCGGGAGTAAACCCCGGCCACGGTGCATCAGCGATGGTCATAATTGACCCGTCAATGAAAGTTTCAATTTCGTATTCTTTGTGTTCGGGGATATAAATATCATTCCCTCTTTTTTCAATTCTGATGCCCATTCTTCTGAACATCTCAGGAATGAGACCTAAGGCTTCGTAGTCAATATCTTTAATTGTAAGTTCCGACTGCGTCATGGCTGCAAGCCCAATGAAACTTCCTACCTCGATCATATCTGCCATCATGCGGTGCTCGCATGCACCCAAATTTTCAACGCCATCAATTACCAATAAATTGGAGCCGACACCACTGATTTTAGCACCCATTCTAACGAGCATCTTTGTTAGTTGCAGAATGTAGGGTTCGCAAGCAGCATTAAAAATGGTGGTTTGACCATGGGCCAGCGTTGCTGCCATCAGAATATTTGCAGTTCCTGTAACCGAAGCTTCGTCTAATAACATATAAGTACCCAGAAGTCTTTCAGCTTCAATTCGGTAAAAATTTTCTTTAGGCTCGTACGAAAATTTTGCACCGAGTGCTTGTAAACCGAAGAAATGGGTATCAAGTCGGCGACGACCTATTTTGTCGCCTCCCGGTTGCGGGATATAAGCTTTGCCAAAACGCGCAACCAAAGGACCAAGGATCATGATCGAGCCACGTAAACTGGCGGCTTTGATTTTGTATTCTTCGGTTTTTAAAAGTTCAAGATCGATATTTTTAGCCTGAAATGAATAAGATCCTTCAGCAAGGCGGGTAATTTCTACACCAATGTATGCCAATAATTCAATCAGCTTATTTACATCGCGGATGTCGGGAACATTATGTACCGTGATTTTTTCAGGAGTGAGCAGGGTGGCGCAAATAATTTGTAGGGCTTCATTTTTTGCGCCTTGCGGGGTAATTTCCCCATGTAATTTCTGACCTCCTATGATTTCAAATGAGCTCAAAGTTTGCAGGGGTTTTTAGGTTGGATTTGTTCGGTGTTTTGGTTTGAATCCACCTCCGTTTGAGTATGATTCTTTTGCCGGTCGGCGACCAACAAATTTTTTCTTTTTTGAAACCGGACGGGGAACTACATCACCCGTACTTATGAGCCGGAAATTTTCGGGCAGTTTTAATTTACCACCCGACAGCACTTCTAAATGCTGAATAATTAGTTCATCATTTACAGAATCACGGTTCCAGTTTAAATATGATTTTTTTAAATGATTGGCAATGGTTTGAATAAATGCTTCTTTTTCGGGGCCATCTTCAAGTTCTATTGCTTTCTCAATAATATTTTCCGTGTTTTTCCCGTAATGTTTGTACTTTATATTGTTTTCCTGATAAGGAATTCTTTCAGGTCTGGCTTCAATTTCTTGCTTCGAAGGTACAGGATAAGGTGAATCTACATCTAAGCTGAAACCTGAAATAATGTGAAGATGATCCCATAATTTTTGTTCAAAATCAACCGTTTCCTTTACATGCGCATTCATCTGAGCCATTACATTTATAATAACATTGCACGCATTCGTTCTTTGTTCGCGATCTTCAATTGTTACTATATATTCAATCATTTTCTGAGTATTTCTTCCGTATTCCGAAATAACCAGTTTGTTTCTTGTAGTGTTGTAGTCTATCATGATGTTAAGTTATAAAGTCGATTAGGCTTATTGATATTTCAATTTTTATAAAGGCAATATTAATAATTTGGGGTTTCTGGTTGTGCACACAGGTAATAGTTGATGCAAAGATAAACAATATTTTGAAATATTTTATATTTTGTAAATTTTATTGCTGATCTAAAATCCTTTACGTAGCTTCAAATGTATGACTTATTTTAGAAATCAGAGAATTTTCAGCTTTGCAAATTTGAGCAATAATTGTTTTTGTCCAACTCCGGCAAAAAATACGGTCGCTTTTTTATTCGAGGCATCGCCTTCAACGGCTATCACTTTTCCCTTCCCAAATTTGGCATGCTCTACTTCCATTCCTGCCTGTAATTTCTCCATTACCGATGGGTCAAAGGGCTGTTCGGATGAGGTAGCTGAAATACTGCTGATCTTCTTGAAATTCTTCTGTTGTGATCCTGTTAGCGTTTGAGTCGCCTGCTTTTTCCGGATATCATCGTCAAATCCGATTTTTGCTCCAAATATGGTGGCTCGTTTTGGCAAGTCAATAAATTCGACCGGAATTTCTTCAATAAAACGACTGGGTTCGCACATGCTTAAATTGCCCCATTTATAACGGCTTTCCGAGTAAGAGAGGTAGAGTTGTTTCTCGGCACGGGTTAATGCAACATAAAAAAGCCGACGCTCTTCTTCCAGATCGGCTCTGGTATTTAATGATTGGATTGACGGGAAAAGATTTTCTTCCAAACCAACGATGAAAATATAAGGGAACTCAAGTCCTTTGGCTGCATGAATCGTCATGAGCGAAACATAATCGGTGCCATCTTTATCCTTGGTGTCGGCATCGGTAAGCAATGCTACATCCTGCATAAACTCGTCCAAACCTCGGGTCATGTTCCCTTCACGCTCTTCGATTTGCTCTTCGGTCAGTTCTGTTTCGGTAAACTCTTTGATGGCGTTCAAAAGCTCTTCGATATTCTCATAACGGCTTACGCCTTCAGGACTTTTATCCTGAAACAAATCTTTAAAAATACCGGATGAATTTGCAATCAATTTGGCAAGATCGTAAGCATCCTTTGTGCGAAGTTGCAACGCAAAACTCTTGATCATGGTCGCAAAATCATTCAATTTACTTAGCGTTCCTGAATTTAAAGACAAGTTGTAAGCCGCGGCATTTTCAACAATGTTCCACAAACTTTTCCCTGATTCACCTGACGCGACCGTAATTTTTTCGAGCGTGGTATTTCCAATTCCCCTGGCCGGATAATTGATGATCCGGACAAGTGCTTCCTCGTCGTTCGGATTTAGCACCAAACGGAAATAAGCGAGTAAATCTTTTATTTCTTTTCGTTTATAAAATGAGAGACCGCCGAAAATCCGATAGGGGATGTTTGATTTCCTGAGTGCTTCTTCCATTACCCGTGATTGTGCATTGGTGCGGTACAAAATCGCGAAGGCTTCGTTCGGAAGCTGGAAGTTCATTTTGCTTTCGAAAATTGCATTGGCAACTAAAATGCCTTCTTCACTATCGGTCGACGCCCTTAACAATTTGATTTGTTTGCCTTCATCGTTTTCCGTCCAAACCTTTTTTTCGATCTGATCCTTGTTAGATGCAATCACGCTATTCGCTGCTTTTACAATGATTTTGGTGGAACGGTAGTTTTGTTCAAGCTTAAAAACTTTAAGATCGGGATAATCTGTTTTAAAATTTAAAATGTTTTGAATATTTGCTCCCCTGAACGCATAAATACTTTGGGCATCATCGCCCACCACACAAATATTTTCGTTGTTGGCAGCCAGTTTTTTAATGATCAGGTATTGCGAATAGTTGGTATCCTGGTACTCATCAACCAGGATGTATTTAAACTTTTGCTGATACTTGTATAAAGCATCCTCAAAATCGCGAAACAAAACATTGGTGTTGAAAAGCAGATCGTCGAAATCCATGGCATCTGCCCTTTTCAGACGGGCATTATAGATGGTATAAATGTCGCCGATCATTGGTTTGCCCGCCGATTTATCCGCATTCTTAATCTCAAAATTCTGATTATAATCAACAGGTGAAATCAAATTGGTTTTGGCTCCTGAAATCCGGCCCAAAACATAATTTGGAGGATAGGCTTTATCATCGAGGTTTTGTTCCTTGATAATTGCTTTGATCAGTCTTTTGGTATCATCCGTATCGTAAATGGTAAAATTTGAAGGATAACCCAAACGATGGCCCTCTATTCTTAAAATACGCGCAAAAATGGAGTGAAAAGTACCCATCCAAACATTCATGGCTTCCTTGCTCCCGACGAGTTTAAGGATACGCTCCTTCATTTCGCGGGCAGCTTTATTGGTAAAAGTAAGGGCAAGCACGTTAAACGGATCGACACCTTTATTTAACAGATGGGCCACTTTATAAGTAAGTACACGTGTTTTACCCGAACCGGCCCCGGCAATTACCATCACTGCTCCCTCCGTGGCCTCCACGGCCTCCCGCTGTACATCGTTCAGTTCTTCTAAAATATCTTTCAAATGGAATTTTTTGGAATGCAAAAGTAAGGCAAATGTTTCAAATTAGCCAATTAGTGAATTGGTATATTGGTGAATTGGTAAATTTGTGAATTAGGGATAGGAATGAGGCTGTCAAAAAGCCAACATATTCTAAAACTTATCACATTGAGCCGTCCGTTGAGCATCGTCGAAACGAGGCGAGAGGTCTGATTGTCAATTAAAACGAGATTTCAACATTCTTTCGCTTGAAGAATATAAAACAATAAAACCCTAAGTGAGTGATGAATTCACTAAGGGTTTTTTCTTTTCTTTTGGTGAGCTTTGCGGTTAAAAGAAAAGAGGCGATTTTTTTTCTTTTGTTTAACGTCTTATATCTTATTCATTTTATTTTAAATACTTTTCAATATCGGCCCATGAAATATATTTGAAATTCTGGCTCACCGCGGTTTTTCCATCAAAGTTAAATCCGTCCTGAACTACCAGCATTCCTTTTGGATAATCACTATTAATCGGGAAGCTTGTCACCTCAATGCCATCGGTTTCTTCAACCCCGTCAAATAGCCCTTCTTTTATGGTAAAACTGGTCAGGTACTTGATGCTATCTGTATTTTTAATGTCATAAATAGCATAAGAAAAATTTCCCTGAATAGAAGCGATCAAGTATGATTCATCGCTCGTTTGATAGATTGCCAGCCCTTCAATATCATAGGTAATGTTTTGGTTGTTGTTACCCGAACTCAAAGGCAATAATTCTAATTGATCATTTGCATCGCGATTGGCACCTGCCCTGAAGATGCCTTCTTGTTCAACCCCGATATATAAATCAGCAGTAAGGTCGTTGGCTACCATGCCTTCGGGTTGGCTGTTTACTTTTAATCCCCTGCAATATTCAGATATGATTGAATTGTTTTCAGAAATAATTTCATATTGTTCAATGATCCCGTTTTTTCCATTTACGAAGACGTAGAATCTGTTGGTAGGATCTTTGTACATGCACAATCCATAAACTTCATCAACCTTTGATTTAATATCCAGAAAACTATTTGAAATCAATCCTGTTTCAGGATTAAGCAGAAAAATTGAAATTGAATTTATCGATCTATTGCTTGCCGAGATGAGTACTTGTGTTTTTCCCATATGAACAAAACCATCCCTTAAGTCGACGTTGTTAAGCTCACCGGCTCTCAGAAATTGCGTAACTTTTCCTTCTAAATTAAAAACATAAAGACCTGCTTTTTTATCGGTTCCGATAATTAAACTTTTTTCAGGATTTATTTGGTTAACCCAAATTGCAGGATCGTCAGCCGCGTCTTCTCCAACTGCCGAGTAAACAGCGTCAGTTTCCATGATGGCTTGTACCGGATTGCCAATTTGAGTTTGAATGGCAATCGCTTCTGCCATTTTAATTGAATCTTCTCGGGCCTCGGTATTTTTTTTATCAACAACTTCGTTGTTATTACCTATTTGATTTTGGCATGCAATGAATAATATTAAAGTGCCTATCAGGATGATTACTGCCTTGAATTTTATTTCGTTTTTCATCATTGTAAAATTGTTTTTTAATGGTATGATGCCCGCCTGAACGAAAATATTCGGACAGGGAACACCCAGGTTCTTGATTTTATTATTATAGTGTTTGTGTTCAACAAAGCATGGGTGTTTCATTGTTTATAAAGTTAAAGATAAAAAAGAGGAGAGTGATATCAACCCGAATACACCCTCCTCTTACTACGAAACGAACTACAACTTAAACTTCACGCCTATGTTCAGTTTAATGCCATAATATTCTGCTTGATAAGTATATTTTTTATTTCCCTGATAAGTACGCAGGGGGGTATTCAATAAGTTAGTCGCATTGCCATAAATCGACCAGTTCTGATTGATTTCATAATCAGCATTGATATCGAGATAGTTTACGGCATCATAATAAATATCGTCAAAAGCCTCTTCGCCAAATCCTCCATCATCGTTCACATTTAGGAATGCATCGGAATGGTTAAACGAAACCCTGATGTCAAGTTTTTTTGTATCATAAGCAAGGCTGAGGTTGTATGTGTTTTTTGGAGATCCCGACAATGGAAGATCCTCACCCTGGCGCCCTTCAAAAATGATATTTTTAATTTTTGATTTTGTATAGGTATAATTGGTGTATAAACTTAGTTTGCTAAGAAATGAAGGAAGGAAATCAAGTCGTCGGCTGAAAGCTAATTCGATTCCAAACAATTCTGCATTACCAATATTCATTGGCTTGCGATATTTATCATACACATTTCCCTGATAGCTGTAATCTGATTTTTTTTCATAGGCCACCACATCTGATAAATCTTTATAGTAAATACCTGTTGAAGCCAATCCAATATTTTTAAAGAAATATTCGTACATCAAATCAAAATTCATCGAGGTTGTTGGAACCAGGTTAGGGTTGCCAAATTTTATTTCTTCATTATCTTCAGCTATTTCAACATAAGGTACCAAATCAAAATAATTTGGACGGGCCAAGGTGTTTGTCCAGCCAAAACGCAAATTCGAGCTGGCGTTTGGCGAATACTTAATTAATAATGCAGGCAAATAGTTGGTGTAATTATCTTTATTTATAGACGTTTTTGTAAGTGTGTTGTCATTTTCGTTATAAACATTACCCTGATACTCCAAATGAGTGGCTTCAACTCGTAAACCTCCAATTAATGTCAGTTTGTGCCCCAATTGCTGGGTTAACATTACATAAGCGGCAGCAATATTCTCTTTTGCATTGAAATCTCCTGCTTCTTCACTGATCAGTTGCTCCGATTCAAACATGGCTGTATTGTTCAGGTCGAATTTGTCACTGATTTCTTTTTTCACAAATTTGCCTAAACGATAATCACCTGCTAAAAAATTTGACCTGGTTGCATCAAACAAATTGGCAAAAATGAGCGCATCAAAGCCATCTTCATCAATGGGTGAAAATTCTTTGAGCCAATTATCGCGCATTTTTTCTTTACCGCGGTAGTTTCCGCCTATTGCGGCTTTGCTGGCATTAGTGCCTTGACTCATCGGAATTTCAAAATTTAATCTGAAGTTTTTGTCGATATCTTCGGTATACTGATATTCTTCGGTTAATTCTTTAAAAGAGAAGTTTGAAATTTCAGCATCGGTTGGGTCGGACAGGATGATTTCAGGTTTTTCAGGATTCGTCAGGTCAATATTGAAAGGAACATTTTTCTTTCTATAAGTAAGATATCTTTCGTTTGGACGTTCTTCATTTGCTTTAGAATAAGAACCCATCCAGTTCATTTTAAATTTTGGAAAGAAATGTTCACCACCAATTGAAAAACTCATCATTCTTTGATCTTCAAGACGGGCGTATTTATTGTCTTTTACCCCAAATTTGAGCTGTCGCCTAACTTCACTAATATATTGACCTCCGTCAGCTTCGATGTCTTTATACTCAAGCCTGTAACGGTTTTCCCAATCTTTTCGCCAGTTATAAATCCCTTTGGCAAAAAGGGTATGGTTTTTATTAAGTTTATAGTCGATGGAAGTAGAATAACTTTGTCGAAATCGTTCTAAAAAATACTGACGGTTCTGAAAACCTGAAGGATGAATTTTATTGTCGGTTTTGGTCCATTCAGCTTCAGTGTCATCTGATCCCAAGCGGTTATCGTAAGCCGAACCACTTAAAACAATTCCCAGTTTGTTATTAAAAAGCCGTTTGCTGTAAGTTAGGTTTCCTTTAAATGAAGGTTTCTCGGCGATAAAATTATAGCTGGTACCGAATTTCCCGGAAATTTCCTGACCGATCGGGGCATATTTTGTGATCAGGTTTATGGATCCCCCGATGGCATCAGCATCCATATTTGGCATGACGACTTTGTTGTATTCAACAGTTTGGATCATATCGGCAGGGACAAGATCGAGTTGAACAGAGCGGATTTCAGCTTCGGCCGAAGGAATGCGCTCACCATTAATCGTGATAGAGTTTAATTCGGGCGATAATCCACGGATATTTCCGAAGCGTGCTTCGCCCTGATCGTATTGAACGTTGATTCCCGGAATTCTTTTTAATGCATCACCAATGTTGGCATCCGGAAACCGGCTTAATTCCTCATTAGAAACAATACTGGTGATGTTCATCGCGTTTTTTTGAGTGTTGATTGATTTGGATTGACCAACTAAACGGCTATTAATCACAACCTCATTTAGTAAGATTCCGGCAACTAATTCGATCTTAATTTCCTTGGTTTCGCCTGATTCAACAGATACATTAATTTTTTTACTCTCGAAACCAATATAACTGGCAACTATGGTATAATTGCCGGGGTTGAGATTAATAATAGCAAATTCCCCGTTCACATTGGTAGTTGTGCCAACCTTAGTTTCAACGATAAGGATGTTAACCCCGGGTAGACTTTCTTTTTCCGAATCGGACACGGTTCCTCTTATAATTCCTTTTTGTGCAAAAGCTCCTGCTGAAATAAGCAAAGAGATAATAATTAGTGTAAAATTTCTCATCATATTTATTGGTTTAGGTTTTGATGCAAACCTACTTTTAGATTATTACGATGCAGTTAATGATAAATTACAAAAACAATAATTACATGAAGTGATTGAAATTCTTAAGCTTACACCAAAAAATGCATAAATGGACAGAAGGATTTAATAGTAAATATTAATCTAATTTGGCATGATATTCAGGGTCATGTCTAATTGTCCATCTTCGTTTTTAAAAGGAATACGGCGAATATGATTTTATTACAAAAAAATTCATATTTTGAAGCCTTATTAAGAAATGGTAACCTTAAAGTTACGCTGGTATTAAAAATCAGATACATTTTCGTTTTCTTAAGCCCCTTATTATTAATACGCTTTAAACTATTCTAATTTTGTGTTCAAATCTTATAACCTTAAAATATGAATGTAATTGATAAGACACCTTCATCATTTAAAAATGAACTGGCTTACGAACTAAAAACATATCTGAATTCGCAAAAGCAAAAATTTCCGGAGGATGAGGTACTGAAAATCGACCTTCATTGTCACGACTATAATAGTGATGTTCCGGATGAATTATTAGGGAGGATATTAAAAGTACCTGAAACATGGCTCCCTACAGAAAGGTTGCTTAAAACACTGAAAAAAAATAAAACTGATGTTATCACAATTACAAATCACAATAATGCCCGATCTTGTTTTGATTTGATAGAGAAGGGAATAGATGTTCTTGTTGGGACCGAATTTAGTTGTACAGTTCCCGATTTTGATATTGGCATTCATGTTTTAACTTATGGGTTCACTCAAAAGCAAGAGATAAAACTTAATAAACTACGAAAGAATGTCTATCAGTTTTTAATGTATGCCCACGCTCATAATATTCCAACCATTTGGGCACATCCATTATATCATTACAGTGTAAAGGGGACCCCTCCATTCGATTTTTTCAGTAAGATGGCTTTGGTTTTTGAACGCTTTGAAGTGCTAAATGGTCAGCGAGATACCTGGCAGAATATGCTGGTAAAAACATGGCTTGAAAGCTTGACCAGGGAACAAATTGATAATGATGCGAAAAAGTTTGATATTGACTTAAGTTTATATTGTACAAATCCATATAAAAAATCATTTTCTGGGGGTTCAGATAGTCACATGGGGATCTTTACAGGGCAAACAGGAACCCGGCTTCATATCCCAAATCTTGCAGAAAGATTGAAATATGAACCCGCTTCGGCACTTGCTCTTGAAGCCATATGGAATGGAGATATGGTACCTTACGGAACCCATCAAAATTCGGAAAAATTGACCATAGCATTTCTAGATTACATTTGCCAGATAGCCATGTACAAAGAAGATCCTGGATTGATGCGGATATTGCTGCACAAGGGTTCCATTAAGGATAAAATATTGGCTTTTATAGTTACCAATGCTTTTACCGAATTGCGAAGGCATAAAGTTACCATGCGATTTGTCGAATTATTTCATGATAGTTTCATGGGGAAAGTTCAGTCAAAATCGAAAAGATTCATGATCCCGAAAGTGTATAAACCCGTCTTTGATGAAGCACAGAAAATTGCGAAATCGCATGACCTGAAGGGGCAGGAGATGGTAGAGCAAATGAGCAGTGCCATTGACATGATTAGCTTCAAACTGAACAAAATACTGTTTGATCGCTTAAAGCTAAAAATCGAGAATGCTTTTTCGAATGATTCATTTAAAAATATTGAACTTACGGATATTATTGAAAAATTAGAGATCCCAAGTGAAATGAGGTTGCTTCTGGAATCGAATGATAACAAGAAAAATTGGTTCAGTGGCAAAAAAATGTCAAATCCTAATCTTGCCGATTTCATTGATGGCTTGCCATTTCCTTTTCTGGCTTCGATATTGATTTTAGGCGCACAATTTACGAGTGCAAGGGTATTGTATCATAGTAGGTCACTTCTTAAAACTTTTTCTGATAAAATTGGGAAACTGCAACATCCTAAACGTGCGCTATGGCTTACCGATACTTTTAATGATAAAAATGGGGTGTCCATTGTGTTGCAAGAAATGCTCCGCGAAATAAAAAGATTGGATCTGCCTATTGATATCATGGTATGCAGTAACGATATTGTGTCCGACGATCATTTAATTGTTATTAAGCCCCTTGGTGAATTTACGTTACCATTTTATGAACAACAACCGATCCGTTTTCCGAATTTTAATGAGATCCACCATTTGTTTTTAGAAAACGAATATGATCGCGTTATTTGCTCAACCGAAGGCATTATGGGTATGGTGTCATTGTATTTAAAAAATGCATATTCTGTCCCTGCATACTTTTATATGCATACCGATTGGGTCATGTTTTCGAAGAAAGCATTAAACCTGGATATTCATAATCAGGACCGGATAAGACGATTGTTAAGAGCTTTTTATACAGGATTTGACCATCTGTTTGTATTAAATACTGATCACCAAAAATGGCTCATCGGTAAAGAAATGGAGATTGACTTTAAAAAAGTGTTTTTAACGGCTCATTGGGTCGATGAGAAATTCTACCCGCGCACTTCAAATAAAAAGGAAATATTCAATCTTGAGGAGGATGACAAGGTATTGTTATTTACTGGTAGACTTAGTGCCGAGAAAGGGGTTTTTGATGTAGCTGAAATTTATGATTCCATTCATGATGAGTTTCCGAATTTAAAATTGGTGTTTGCCGGAACCGGCCCCGCGGAAGATAAGTTAAAAAAATTGCTTCCTGATGCGGTCTTTCTGGGATGGGTAGACGGTGAGAAACTACCTGATATCTATTCATCCGCTGATTTATTGATCCTGCCCTCAAAATTCGATACATTCAGTTTAGTTGTGTTGGAGTCGTTAAGTTGCGGATTGCCGGTAATTGCATACAATTCAAAAGGCCCAAAGGATATTATTGAACATGGTGAATGTGGATTTCTTGCTTCCGGGAAGAAGGAAATGAAAACATTTATTAATAGTTATTTTTCAAATAATTCATTAGCAAATGAGTTTAAAAAATCAGCTGTTGAAAGGGCCAAGATTTACAATAAAGAATTTATTTTAGATCAATTCCTTGAGGATATGGACTTATAACCCAATCAAATTTAATGATGAGCGTTAAACAAGATTTTGATTTCATTTGGTGGAAACACGGGGTTATTTATCATATTTATCCACGTAGTTTCTATGATTCAAATAATGATGGAATTGGAGATTTGAAGGGAATTATTGAGAAATTAGATTATTTGAAAGTTCTTGGGGTTAGTGCAATTTGGCTTTCTCCTATTTATGAATCTCCATTAAATGATTATGGTTACGATATTCAAGATTATCGATCAATTGATAAATCATATGGAGATATGGAAGATTTCAAAAATCTCCTTTTTCATGCTCACCAAAAGGGCATTAGGGTGATAATGGACATGGTTATGAATCATACTTCACACATGCACAAATGGTTTATTGAATCCAGTGAATCCAAAGAAAACGACAAAAGGGATTGGTATATTTGGAAAGATGGGAAAAAGGGTAAAGCTCCAAATAACTGGAAATCTGTATTTGGTGGAAGCGGATGGGAATGGGATTCGAAAACGGAACAGTATTACTTTCACTCTTTTTTAAAAGAGCAACCAGATCTTAATTGGCGAAATAAAGAACTGCAACATACATTTTATCAGGAAATTAAATTTTGGCTTGATATGGGTGTTGATGGATTCCGGCTTGATGTGATTAACTTTATTATAAAGGATCGAAAATTTCGAAATAACCGAAGATTCCCGAGTAATCTGTTTTTTAATCGGAAAATGTATAACCGAAACAGACCAAAGTCAATAAGGATTGTAAGGGCATTACGACAAATTCTTGATCAGTACGATCAGCGTATGTTAGTTGGTGAAATTTACACTCCTCCACCCGGTGATAATAAAATTGTTAACGATTATTTAAGCAATGGTGAGGATGCCTTGAATTTGGCATTTAACTTTTCACTAATTTTTCGCTATTGGAGTTCAAAAAGATATGCCAGATATATCAGGGAAGTTGAAAGTAGTATTCCGGAAAAAGCATGGCCCTGCCATGTATTAAGCAACCACGATTTGTTGCGAAGTTATAACCGTTTTGGCATGGGTATGCATAAAGCCGATAAAGCAAAGATATTAGCAGTTTTGCTGCTCACATTAAGAGGGACTCCATTTATTTATTATGGTGAAGAAATTGGTATGCAGAATCAAAAAATAAAGCGTAAGCATATTAGCGATCCCTTAGGCAAAAAATTTTGGCCCTTATTTAGTGGGAGGGATAAATCCAGAACACCGATGCAATGGACAAATGAAGAAAATGGAGGATTCACGAAGGGCACTCCTTGGTTGCCTCTTAATCGAGATT
>Ga0180007_10001239_pt1 | contig 36350 bp, 66 predicted proteins | sample MM_PC_MetaG_FD_121122 | JGI IMG/M metagenome (GOLD analysis project Ga0180007, IMG submission 121122) | Groundwater microbial communities from the Aspo Hard Rock Laboratory (HRL) deep subsurface site, Sweden - MM_PC_MetaG | ecosystem: Environmental > Aquatic > Deep subsurface > Groundwater... | reverse complement strand
TATCATTTAGGAAAAGAAACGGCGTTCAGGGGGCCAACGATAAAGTGGTGGGAGAAAACAGATACAGATGATATTGATATAACTATAATCCACAATAGCGGCACAGACTTTACTCCAACAACTGGCATCTTAGGTTTTGAGGTTTTAGAAAGCGGAAGCCCTGCAACAATTACAGCAGCAAGGGTTGATGCAACCACAATTCAACTAACGAGGTCGAGTGGATCATTCCCAACTGATTTAAGCACCATTACAGTAAGATATTTATACGGCCAAGACCCTGCGGTTAGACAAGAAAACAGAGATTGTAAATCTTCTACTGTTCCATATGCTTGTTGTGCTGGTGATCGGGATAATGTTGGAAATTCGTGTGTGGATGGAACAGTTAAAGATGACTACGTTCTTGCTGACGGCACAGAAGGTTTATCTCTTGAGGCAAATGGGAATATTTTAATGAAAGTTACTTCGGCTCATGTAGGAATTGGTGGTGAAATATGAAAATATTTTATTATGCTTTAATACTTTGTTTTCTTTTTTCACACGCAGAAGCCATGTCCCCCGCTGTTTTGAATGGACTAAGCGGTTCTGGGGTAATAGAAGAAGCCCTTACTGTAAACGGAACAGGGTATCTAGCTAACTGGACTTATTACGGGAGTGGTGCTGAAGATTACAACGATCTATTAGCAGACGATGCTTATGGTATTGCTTCAATTACAGACACACAGGTTCACTGTTTTGATGTTACTGATCTGACAACAATTACAACCGTAACAAAAGTAATATTCCATGGAATTGCTTTTACCACAAATGGAGATTTTTTCTTTGGTAGAAGTACTGGTGCGGCATCGTATTTTGAACCATCTTCTCATTCGGTTACATCATCACACATAGAATATACTTGGGAACGCACAACTGATCCTGTCGATGATACTGCATGGACACTTGCTGATGTTTCTGCTTTGGAAATATGTGTTAAAAAAGATGGGACAACAGCATACAGTAATGTTCCTAAACTGTGGGTAACTGTTAAAGGAACACCGTGATGAAAAGACTACTCATAATTCCATTACTTTTGCTTGCCTCGTCTGCTTATGGGGCGTATTGGGTATCACCAACAGGCGAAGCAACATGGGAAAATTGTTCAAGCGAAACCCCGTTAGCTGGAGCTGCTGCTTGTCTGTTAAGTGTTGCTAATACAAATGTCGCTGCTGGCGATACTGTTTATTTGAGAGGAGGAACGTATGTTATTTCATCAACAAACAGGATTAGCCCTGCTGCAAACGGTACCCTTGCAAACAGGATTACATACCAACCATACACAGCAAGCACTTGGGCAGCAAGAGAGGTAGTTATCCTCCAAGGTTCTCCACCTACAACAACAGATCAGATAGGGGCATACTTAGTTAATGATTATGCCCTAGTAAAGGGTATTAAGTTTGAAGATTGCTTTCAAGCTGTTCTAGTAGTTGGTGGGAACTACAACGAGATTGGGCCGGATAATGAAGTATATCATACAGGCCTGACTTTACATGGGGCATCGAAACAACCGGGAATGTATCTTCATACCACATCAACAAATAATTGGGTTCACGATAATAAGATTCACGATATGGGGTTTAGCGGATGCGATGAAGGACATGACGGCATAAAGGTCGGACATTCTTCTGACGCATTATCAAGTAATAATACCATTGAGGATAATGAGATTTATTCAATGGGCCATTCTGCAATGGACATTTTCGGACAATACACTGTTATCCGTAATAATGCTATGCACAATGCCGGATGGAAAACTGATCCAACTGGATGCGATGTTGGCCCTGATCCGGCAGGAAGCGACCCAGGAGATGGAAAGTTTGGACACCGCAACCTTTCTTTAACAAGAGATAGTGTAACAAACGATGGTTTTATGCTTGTAGAAGGAAACAGGATCGGCCATGCTTCTGCTAATCCAGTTAACGCGGGGCCGGACGGTATTTCTCTTGGTGCTGCATCAAATATTCTTAGATATAACTACATTTTTGGTGGTGACGGTTTAGGAATTTACTGGAAATCATACGGAAGTCCGTGGCTACCAGACAGTAACTTAGTTTATAATAATACTATTTATTATAACGGGCGATATACAGGAACAGAAGTACTAGCTGCTGATGTAGAAAAATACGGCCTTGGTTATTTAGAGGTTGGTGCTGGTAGTGACACGCGGAATAACATAATTAATTCAAATGTTGGCGGTGATGCTGTCTGCTTCGGTGGCAGTTGTGTCTATTCAGGGTCAACATGGGCAAACAATCTCTGTGATGCTACTGATTCGGACGTTGGGTGCACAGATGGATCACCTACATTTACAAACACAAGCATGTCAGATATGACAAGTTTAGTCCTTCCCGACTTATCACTACAATCGGGATCAACAGGTATTGATGGTGGAACATATTTAACTCGAGCTAATGGCTCTGGTTCATCTTCAACCACTCTTATTGTTGACAATGCTTTATATTTTCAAGCTGGCTCTGCTGCTGCAACAAACCCGATGGGTGCTACAATATCAAGCATTGCTGCTGACTGGATAGCAATAGGTACTGTTGGAAATATAGTTCAAATATCTGATATTAATTATTCTACCAATACAATCACTTTAGCATCTGCAAAGAGTTGGGCAGACGATGCAAGCATCTGGCTGTATAAAGATTCTAATGGAACAATAGTCCTATACGGCGCCGCACCCGATCAAGGAGCAAACGAGTATAATCCTGGCACCATCTCTGGCATATCATGTGAGGGCTGCTCTTTTTGAGTAACAGCTTCACGCTAAGTATCTTTGTCTATCAAATTACCAGAAAAGTGCACGACAAATAGGCAGGTTAGCTCGGTGTTATGTGCTGGCAGTTAAAAGCTCTTTAACTTTAGCCACACATCTCTCAGCACCGTTTTTAGTCTGGTAAAGTCTCTTAAACTCAAAGTTGCCAATTCTCAAGGAAACATAAGGTTGCTTCCATCCCGAAAGTGTTTCCTCGCTTCCCACCTCCACATCACATATCAAAGCATCTGAGACAGACCTTGGGCTTGGTTGTGCGGTGGCTTCGGTAAGTCCCACATAACAATCCTTCTCGGCTCCACCATCTTTCTCGCCAATGCAAAAGTTCGGTATATTCACACACCCCCTACATGTTCTCATCTACTTTCTCCTTTAAGCCCAAGGCTCCTCAATTCTGGCGTTATGCGCCCCATGTAGGCGGCGCATTTTAGGCAGTTAATATACTCTGTCAGAGTACCAATCTTCGGCAAGCATATCAGTCTGGGAGGCCAGCCAAGGCACACAGCTTTTTGGCGCAGCATCGTTGTCGGTTTGCAGTCCGGTGGTATCAATAAAAATGTAGGGGCTTGTCATCTTGCTATTTTCGTCAGGGTTTTGCAGCTCAATTGTAATCCCCTTACCATTCCACCCTTTACGCCAGCATTTACGTCCGGATTTCATCTCTTCCAGTGCTTGTCCAAAATTTCCGTTTTCCATTTTAAATCCTCGCATAACCAGTAAATTAAGTGGATGCGAACACCTCTGCGCTCATGCTGGTTATTCACGGGCGCACCACTTATTAAAAATCGTTATGTGTAAAAATCTTCTCTCTCAATTCTGCGATAATAAGAGTCCCCGTGATGCTCTCCATTCCACAAATCATCCTTACGACAATATGAAAAGCCATCATCCCGACACTTCTTCACAGCAATTTTCTTTGTTTTGCAAACGCAGATGGTATACCCGCCGGAATAAAACTTCCCCTCAACAATCACACAACAAGCCGCTGCACGTGGAACACAAGGGGCGGCGGTTATTGGTCTATCCTCTGTCAGTGTTTCCGGTATTTCAATCATAGTTTCGTCTCCCTTGTGTCCAGTGAGCTAATCGTTAGATTCCATCAACCTTGCTACAATTTTTGCAAGTATGCTCTTGGTCTTCCCATCCACCGCACCAGTCAGAGCAGTAACGTTCACCGCACTTAGCGCATTGCTCAGTTTCTTCGTGTAGTTCCCCGCAAACCACGCACAAGTATTTTTTTATCTCCCAAGGGCAACATCCTCTTTTGTAACCGAACAATTCGCTTCACTCGGACTGGCGTCCTCGCTGGGTTGTTGGGCATCAATGTTTTTTTCTATTTTTTCCCACGCTCGTGATTCTTTGGTGTGCTTAATTTTTTCTTTCTCTGGAAGTTTATGTATTTTTGCCATTTAGTTCCTCCTTTACGCCAGCCGGTGAGCTTGGTCGTTAGAACGTATCAATAATTTCTTTAAGTTGCGTGTAATCTTCGGCAAAGGCAACAGCACGACCTAAGTTGAATAATCTGTCTTTCTCGCTTATGGCCACGCTTTTTGACAGGCTATCGGCCTTTGTTGCCTTTTCATTTATCCAGGAAAGTAGTGACCTAGATCGTTCTAACAATTCGCTCAACTCAGACCCAATGTGGCGCAGTTCGGTGGTGTCTGTTTTCTTTTTAAAACATTTTAATCCGCCCAAATGCACACTGTCAAAATGTGGGCATGTTGTGTCGGCGCAATCTCTGCATAAAGTAGCCATTAATTTTCTCCTTTTCCCATTGGTCTGGTTAGCTTTGCGTTAAACGGACACGATCCAAGCCATAAATAAAATATGGATTACGTTGTCAGTTACTATAATGCTCCAAGGGGCCATTGGTGGTTTTGCAAAGCCACCTTTGCCGGTTGCATTAAGCATCCACACAATTACTCCAGTTCTATCTTGTGCGAAGTGTTGCGCCCCGATGGCCATAATCTGCCACCACTCAAGGCTGCAAAAGAGGAATGGAAACAAGTAGGTCACGGTGTGGACAAAGCAAATAAAAGAGGATGTTTTCTTCCCTTTCGCCATCCAGTCATTTTGGATTAAATAGTCTCCGATCAAGTGCGCATATATCCAGTGCATTTTATCTCCTTTCGTGCAATTTCGTTTAACAAATCACTACAGCCGACAGGCTAACGCCTGCGGGCTGAGTTCTGGCGTTAAGTTTCAGATATTTTAGTAGTATCTACGCCATTGGCATATTTGGTCAAAGCATCAAACAGGTATTGTGGTATATCTTCCCAATCCGTTTCATGATCCGTTCCATAATTAAGGTCGCAGTCAACACGGGCAAAAAACTTCCCATCACCTTTAGTTATTTGTAAACACCCTCGGTAGTTTCCAAGATCATCAAATTCTATTATGTCAGCCATTACCCACCTCCAGAAACTTAACAATTAAATTCACGCAGACGGAGCGAACGGTGGCGGCACTATCCGTGTATTTCTTCGGTGGTGCCGCTGGTGATTATGTGCGTTATAAGGTATTAAAATGGAACCGAATCGTCCATTTCAGGGAACGGTGGCTCCTCGTTTTGGTTTGCCCTGTCGCTGCTTCCTGCCTCTCCGTTTCTTTGGGTAAGCATCTTCATCTCTCGCGCCACAATCTCTGTGGTGTATTGTGTTACACCGTCTTTATTCTCCCACTTTCTTGTTTGAATCTTGCCTTCAAGATAAACCTTGCTTCCTTTGGAAAGATATTCTCCGCAGATTTCTGCAAGCCTACCGAAAGCAACTATCTTGTGCCATTCTGTTTTTTCTTCTTTGGTGCCATCCTGCTTCTTCCAAGTTTCGGTGGTTGCAATAGAGAAAGAGGCTATTGCCCCACCTGTCTGTGAGTAACGTACTTCAGGGTCTTTGCCAAGATTGCCTATGATGATTGCTTTATTTATCATTTCTTCTCCTTTGTTTTAGTTCGTTTTGAACCATAGCCCAAAACATTAGACATCGTTCCTCAAGGTTTTTAATATATTTATCATCACGGTTAACTCTGTGTATGTGTAACAGCGTTTTACCGTTGTTGTTTTTATAGTATGAGATAAAGTCCCAAAACAATGAGCCCGTTATCCACATTGACCCTTGAACCTGTGGCATGTATACTGTATCTATTCCTGCCTTTTCGCTTTTCAGGTGGCCGGTGAGGGACTTCCTGCTTTTTGCCTCTACACCACCGCCAGTTATTATGCCGTCTGGAGAGCAACCTATAAAATCATAATCTGGATGCACAATAAACCCAGATTCAGCAACAGTGTTTCCTGTTTCCCATTCATATAGGGCTATTGCTTCTGGTTCCCAATCAACACCATGTTGAAACCACGGCTTATCATCTTGGAATGTTGGGGCACCGAGCATTGACAAAACAATATCTTGAATATATCCATTAAATCGTTTTGTTTTTATACCTGCAAGAACGTCACCAAGACGACTAGCTGTTATTCTGGCTTTTCGTTGTTCGTGCCACCCATTACTTCTCTGCTTGTTTAGCATATTGTGCTTCCATTCTAGCAATACAGTTTTTAAAGTGAGTTTCTGGCAGGTCAACTATTTTTGTTAGCCCGTATGTTTTTGCAAGCCTTTCGAGTGTTTCGTCAACGGGCCAATCATATCCTTCGCACATTTCCCGAAGTGTAATAATCTGCTCGTCACTTAGCTTTACAAGCTCCTGTTCTGGTCGTTCCTCATCATCTTCTCCGGACTCAATATTGAACAACTTTAATTCAAAAGCCTTGAGCGCATAGCTAATTGCTTTCCCTGGCCCCTTATCACCCTGATCTTCTGCGTGGGCATGGACTTTACCTGTAAACATATCTTTGGGGTCATCCACATTTACCACATCAAACTCATAATCTCCCTCAAATCGAGTATATGGTGTCCCCTTGCTTGTTGCTTTGCCTGTGTCGGCTGTTTCCCAAGATGTTTGCCTTGGGACAATAACTATTCCAAACGTAACAAGGTGGTCACGGATTGATGCCGTAACGTGGTCGTGAGTTACCGCCTTATACCCCGTGACCGTTGCATCTTTTTTAAGATAAGATATTTTCTTTCTTACTTCGTTTATCCGTTGGTATATGTTGAGGGTCACGGCTGGCACATCAACCATATCATCTTTTGCTTCACTCATCTATAAATCCTCCTCCTTGAATCCAAGTTCGTTAATCATATCCTCTCTGCATATCTCGCCATTTTCGTAAGCCTCAAGCAGCCCCTTGTCATCCTCCTGGTCGATTGCAGAGCCGTCTGGCACTTCCCATACTTCTACAAAGTCAGAGTCAATGTGCCCCTCTCCTCCTCGCTTAACGTACATGCTCATAATTCCCCCACAAGTGCGTCAAGGTTTGCTATTAATGTAATTGCGTCTGATGTACCTTTTAGAATAGCATTTTCAATGGCCCCCTCTTTATGAATTCCATACCCGAAACAGTCGGTTGTTACATCGTCAAACCAGATGTGCGCTCGGTATTTGCCATCGATAATATCCATATCACCGATTTTCTTGCCGTTGAAAATTATATCCTCTCTGCTTGATGCTGGTTTTGTACATGATTTGTATGTAATCATTTGTTCTCCTTCAGGGTTGTTTCTGGCTCACGTGCTGGTTCATAATTAAGCTCTAGGTTTAGATGTTCTAAGATTAATTCTATTGGTTCTATCCAAGAATAAATGTTGGCGTAGAAATCCCATCGTCTCATTATTCAAGGGTTTTAGAACCATCATTTACAATACCACCGGAGACAGATTCTGAATTAAAGTTTTTCATAAAAAAATCTAAATACGTTTCAACCAAGGTCTCCATCCTTATCCATGTTTCTTGGAGTGATCGAACTACCGTAAATAGAAAATATACACTCAGTGCCATTGTTAATGAACATAGTGTAAGCAATATTTCAGACATACCATAACCTCCTTAATTTAATTAAATCCGCTAACCAAGCGCTGCACTCAGACAGCTACGCTGCTGGTGTGCTTGTACTATTTCTTCTATTGTTTTCATATCTTCTCCTTTAGACATATCTCTACACACAGATATTCAGGCATCTAGTTTCTCCCGTTGGGCTTTTGCCCTTGAGCTTGGTCGTTATGCTGTTTTTCTTTTATGTTTTTTACAACACGTCATTTTCTTTAGATACATATAGCACCAAGTATTTTCGCTTAATGAGGCAATCCCTAAATTGTGCCAAGCATGTTCACAGTCTTTGCATTGAGCATCGTCTTTACAGCATAACGCAGCACTCAAGTTGGATTCGCTAGGCTCGGGCTTATTACACATCCAACAATCATCATCTCTACCCTTACATCTTGGGCAATATGCGTCACTCATAATCGCTCACCCCTTAGTTTTAGGTTAATAAAAACCAACTTGTCCAAAAGAATAACCCCTTGGCATTTCTACCCTGTTTTCCCTGATAATGTCCTCAGTTTCAATCTCTTGCCGCCTTGCTTCGTGGCAACCACCACAAACAACCACCCCACGCTCATAATCTGTGAATTTCCAACCCTCTTCTTCAAGGAAGGTGTCAACTTCTCCATCATACCAGAGGCCATCTTCTTTTTTCACTAGAGGTATTTCAAGAACATCAAAACACTTGCCACATTCAGCTATCCAGACAGGTTCTTTTGCTAACATCATGTTTCCTCCTTTTAACTTTTCGTTGCAAGAGAAGCGTTATGCATCCTTCTTACCTAATTCGTAGGCCCTCATTATTATATCGTAGACCCACCCTAGATCACGCCCGAAAGAAGCATCTTCTGGCTCCATTGCGTCAGATTCAAGAAGGATCGTTTTTCCATTGTGAGTGACTTTTATGTACCCTGCCCATTCCTTACCACTACCGTTGTCAGACACATCCGACCTTTCTTCGTCTGTCAAATCTTCATACCCTGGACTTGTAATCTCTAGCATATTGTTCCTCCTTTTAACTTTTCGTTGCAAGAGAAGCGTTGCTCTCTTGAACTGGGTTGTTATGTTTGAAAACTACCCAGTTTAAAAACTTTTTTACACCCGCAACATTTTATAGGTACGGAAAGATTCTCCCATTTTGCTGGTTCTGACGGCCCACCGAATAGCATCATCCCAACAACATCATCGGTGTCGCCGTAATCTGTCGTGTCATCGTTATATGGATACTGGTTTAGGTGTAATTCTTTGTCGCAGTGTGGGCATTTAATTTGCACATCGTATGTAACATAACCAGGCATTACAGCAGAATTGCTGAGGTTGGCGGTCTTGCATGTGCATGGTCCTCCACTTCCTCCTCGGCAATATTCGCATCTATGTTCCATAATCGCAATCTCCTGAATTAATCATTAAACAACTTTATCAAATCTGCGCCCTACATATCCACAAAGCTCACAAACCGACTTGTCCTTGCTTCTCTTGCGGCACTCCTTACACTTGAGTCGCTGGCTCCGTGGAAAATCACCCAGCCGAATAGCATGATCGCAAGCAGTAACGCTATTGTGATCTGCCAATTGCCGATGGATTCCTTGGCCGAGTTTTCTGAATATTCCAAACGTTGTGATTCGCACATCATTTCCCCCCTGTTAGTCTCTTTGTCCATTCAATGTTTGGGGCTGGCAGGACTCGAACCCGCAATGGAAAACCCATTAATCGTTTCAATATTAGTGTGGTAAGCCTTGTCATTACCCTTTGGACTCACTAACAAGAAAGAGGATTAACAGCCGGTGTTATCACCGACAAGCCCGACCAATTCACCTCAAGTGCAGTCAGGGCAGCGTATGCAATTCCGCCACAGCCCCCAATTATTCTGCCGGTCTTTCTCCGGCTGTTACATTTCGGCACCCTCTGATTATTAAATTAATAAGCAAAAGCAATACCTTTAGATTTCACGTTAGAACATTCGGTTTATCTTGTCAAGTTTATTTTCACTTTTATTTTTAACAATAAATCTTTTTTTGTTTGACTTTATTTGTAAATCAATTATATTGAACTGTAAAGGAGAAAAATTTTATTATGGGAATACCAAAAAAAGGAAGTGGCAGATCAAAGAAATATGATTTTTCAGGTTTGCTTGATAGCTATGATCCTGCTGTTTTCAGGTCACGCATGAAGAAAAAGCGGGCCTCTATAAAACGATGTGCTTACCGATTTGCACGACTAAACAACATCGAGGTAACGACGAGGGAATATGGTGACACTGTTGAGGTGTGGAGGGTGTAACGTGGGAGCTAACTTGCGCGCCTAGGTTTTGTTTGATGGATAGCAGGTGTTCGCGTCAAGTTGAGCGTTTTGTTATGCGATTACAAATATAAGAGGAGACTAACATGGATGAAATAAGCGGATTTAAAAAAGGTGAATTGGTTACTGTGTCTACTGGTGAGTATAGCGACTACTGTGTAAATGGGTTGTTTGAAGTTCTGAACGATTTTGACGCAATAGAACAGCTTAATGTTTGGTGTAGTGAGACAGGGCGGAGCATTAAAAACGGAGTGGTGGAAAGAGATTACAAAAACGAAAACATAGAATACATGCCTTGGCTTGTTACGAAAGGTTTCGTTAAGGATGTTGACTACCGAGAACTACACACGGGTGGCTATGGCGAGACACGCCTTTGCGACTACGCATAACATAAGAATCTACCGCCCTTGCAAGGCTAAAGGATATGTTTAAAAGCATGCAAAAAACAATAACAATACTTGGCGATAAGCAGAAAGACAATGCCCTGCATATAATCCAGCATCTTCCATACGATGAAGTGCATGAGGTAATAATCCAGCTTCACAAGGAATCTCTATCAAGCCGCCAGAGGAGATTATATTGGTTGTGGTTGACAGAAATAGCAAACGACCGTGGCGAAACCAAAGAGGACATGCACACAAATTATAAGGGTAAATTCCTAACCCGTATTTTTTACCGAGATAAAGCCACCTACGCTGCCATGTGTGACGCGATAAAGAAAGTTAGGACAAGAGAAGGTATGGAAACAGAATACAACGCCTTAAAACAAGAAGTAACACGCTTAACGAGCATAACAGACGCAAACGTTGACCAGATGAGAGAATATCTAACCGAGATAGACCAAGATGCAACAATGGCAGGGGTTACACTTACAAGGCCAGAAGATAAAAACATTTTAGGGAGGGAGTGAGATGTACGACAGAAACATGATCGTTGGTAGTGCAAAAGAGTGCAGAAGAGACCTAGAGGCAGAGGCGAAACGACTAAAAGAAAAGATTAATTCCTTTAGTTGGTTGTTTGCCGGAATGGGTGATTTTTGGTGTAAAGGTCATCTTTGTTGGCTTGATAACTACGATGACAAAAGATCGTTTCTTGCTATTTATGGTGCGTTGTCCTTTGAGCTTCCTGCTATGCAAGAGCAATACGACCGGATTTTAGAAGAAATGGAAAAAGAAAAATAAATGGAACCTATCTGGAAGGTAAAGCCAATACGCCTGAAGGGGAAGAGGCTACAGAAACTTTTACAAATGGTTTTTGAGAGAGATAAGCACTGTCAAGAATGTAAATCCCCATACAACTTAGAAATACACCACATAGAATTCAAGAGCCATGGTGGCTCAGATACAGCCGAAAACCTTATCACGTTGTGTGTATGTTGCCACGGTTTAAAACATGGAAATAAAAAGGTGAAATAAAATGACCGAAAAAACGCACAACATAGAGCCGGAACTATTGCCTAGCGAATCCCGCTTAATTGACGGGTTATCTGCCACGGCATTTAAAGAGTGGCTTGAGGGTGAAATTAAAAGAGCTGAATACCCTATTGGAAGCCTTGACATTAGTAGAGAAGATAGGGCAGAAGTTGCAAGACATTGTAGGCTTGCTTTACACCACGCTAAAAGACTAATTTACTATGGCAGATAACGCTAAATTCAGGCGGCAAAGCTGTCCGCTGGAATGTTTTGTTATGATATTTTTTTAAGGAGTTGCTATGGGTACAATAATACCAATGGAGAACGAAAAAAACCACCCGCACTTGACCGGACAGGCGATATGTGCGGCGTGTAAGCACGAGTGGGTGGCGGTGACGGAGGTTGAGGTTTTTGAAGAACTAGAATGCCCTGAATGTAAAACCATGAAGGGTGTCTTAAAATATGGGGTAGTGCCTGAAGTTTATTGGGAATGTAAATGCGGGTGCCACCTTTTTACAATAAGTGGCATAAGCCATAACATTATGTGCTGGCAATGCGGAAAAATTCAAGAATGGGAGTAGCAAATGGACTTGAACAGGAAAGAAAGAACTGGTGAGGACTTGACAAAGGTTGTTTTTATTTGTGAGCAATGCCGAACAACAAAATATGGGACTGAAAAAGGAGTGCCAAGATGCCACAGATCAAATATGAAGAGGCACGAAAGCAATGCAGGAAGTGAGGGAACAGGAAGCCTTGACCATATACATTGGTAGAGAATCATAACGATTGAGGTCACTTGACCCAAGGGGAGAAAAGACATGAAAACATCTGAAAAACGAAAAGCCGAGATAGCCGAATCGAACAGCGGAGCTTCAACCCAGCCGGCCTTGAAAAACCTTGTTATGCCGTAAGGAGGTGCAAATGGAGACGTACATTACTTTTTCTTTCTGGGTGGGGTGCCTCGGTGTGATCTTGAGGTCGATATTCCTTTTGTGTGAGCATCCACGCGTTGTAAAAAACTCAGTTGGTGCCGACACATTTGGATTGCTTCACAGTATTGCAATGCTTGTTTGGGTCGCGATCTTGAAGTTTGGCGGCGCATAACGATTAGCTCACTGGACACAAGGGAGACTGAACCATGATTGAAATACCGGAAACACTGACAGAGGATAGACCAATAACCGCCGCCCCTTGTGTTCCACGTGCAGCGGCTTGTTATGCTATTTCAGGTAAAATGATAAAACTTAAAAATCGACGAGTATGTTTGGCAAAACTACACGACGGGACATGGGCAATAAAATTTAAAATGCTCGTCGGCGCTAGTGAAGTGAAAGAAACAAAAATTGCGATTACGGATGAGGCAATGGTGGCACTTTTTCAACTATATTTTGAAGCTATTAGGGAGGAATCATTATGAGTTATGCTAGTGAACAAGGGATATTAAACGAACAATGGAATGCCGCCCATATGTCTACTAATGCAGCAGAACAAGCCCTAGCAACTGAAAAACGCCGGGGAATGTGGGCTGTTATATACGGGCTTGTGCCGTACAAAGACGGCGACCAATGGTGTGTACTGCTTGGTGAAAATTTGCAAGAAGGCATTGCCGGTTTTGCGGAGACACCTGCCGGAGCGATTGCCGATTTTGACAGGGCTATGGGCTTTTAAGCATAACAACTAGCTAACCAGCTACGTCTGGTTCAGCGGAGAGTTAAACCAAACAGGGGGGGGTGAAATGGCGACATACTGCAAACATAAATGGGCAAGGCTTACTGGTACAAAAATAGAGTGGTGCGGAAGGTGTGGATCTTTAAAAAGAACCATTTTTGTACCAGATAGGCTGCTTGGTGAAACAATAAAAACAATAATTGATAACCCCAGGAACTACAAGAAAAAATTTGACACCAAATTGATTAAATGATATGGTTATTACATGATAAAACTAAACTTCCAAGTTGTTCGATCAAACAGTGTGGCTCTAAGCACTGGCGATGCCTTTCGGGGCGGGGGAGTTGGAAGCTTCCTTATCAGTCGTCAGTGCTTAGAGCCATTTTTTTTGGTGCTATAAATGTTAAAGATACACAACTGGGATGATTGGCAATCATATAGAAAAGATCGTGGTCAGCCTCCTTGGATAAAAATACATAGAAACATAATGCGGAACGTCAAGTGGGTTGGGTTGTCAGATAAAGAAAGGGGCCAGCTTGTAAGTTTATGGCTTCTTGCTGCTGATAAAAATGGTGAAATTCCTGCCGACCCAGACCTTTTAATGAAACTTTGCTTCATGTCAACAAAGCCAAATCTTAATAAATTCATAGACATAGGCTTCCTTGACGCCAACATGACGCCACCACGGCGTCACCATGACCCACCAAAAGCAGAGACAAAAGCAGAGACAAAAGCAGAGAAAGATACCTACGGTGAATTCCAGAATGTTTTTTTATCTTTAGAAGAATATGAAAAACTTAAACAGCAATTTAATTCAACGCTTGACGATAAAATCCATGCACTTTCACTTTACATAGCAAGTAATGGGAAAAAATACAAAAGTCATTATGCAACTATTCTTTCATGGGAAAGAAAAAATGGTGGTGAACAAACCAAGCAAGAAGAGCCAGACGCATTTCAGGTAGAGTACGAGCGACTTCAAAGAGAAGGAAAAATTTAACGGCCGTTGGTGACCAGCGCACCACCGAAATAAATACAAAAAACCGCTAACCTCTTCGCTTCCACTCAAGCGTTTGGTTAGCCTTTTGAGGTAATTATGGATTACGAAACAGCAAAAAGAACATGCCATGTAAGGTCGGCAATTTACAGGACTGGAGATCCTACCAAAATTTTCACCATTGAAGAACTTGCTTGTATGCACCCGTCTTCGCAAGAGTTGAATGCCGATAAAGTAGGGAAAACAGTCCCGAAACTTTATTGGAGAAACCACACAATACCTATCGACAACAGAGTGCCGGCAAAAGATAAAGAGTGCAGCGATTGGGAAGAATACGACCCAAGAGAACATGAGGAATGTTCAGCGTTCAACGAGATGCCTGCTTGAAGGCTAACGATTGAGTTCAGGGGAGCCGCCCTGAACTTTGCAGATAAAACCGAGGGGATCACGGCTTCCCCTGAAACGACTGGTTAGCTGATATGAGACCTTGGATTGAAACGAACAAAGAATATCCCTCTCCGTGGGATGAATATTCGGCATTTGAGTCATGGCTAGATAGTGTTTTGCCAGAAGGAGTTAAAGACAAAATAGACGACATCGGCCCAGGTGTTCTTACTGCTATATATTCTGTCTGTTGCAATGTCTGTGATTCGCCACTTGCTCACATGGATTCTGATACATGCTGGTGTTGCCCTTCTGTTCAATATGTTGCTGGTCGGAAACTTGTAATTCATAACGACAGGGGGAAGTGACATGAGAATCGGCGATAAATTTTACCATTCTGGTGGATGCACCATCCTGACTGAAGACAACCTTGATGGTTTGATCAGGCAAACTTGTCTTGAACTTGCTAGGGAACGGAGCAATGGAGCAAACCTGGTGATGATTGCACATCTCAGATCAGAGATAGATATCCTCGAAAAATGTAAACTGGCTATACCGAACAAACAACAAAAACTTTTTTAGGTGCACCATGGAAATAACGATACCGATATGGGCTGTTGTCACTGGAAAGTGGCTTTTGTGGATACTTGGGAGTTTTGGCATTGTCGCATTGTGTTTTTTCGCACTGTTCGGCTTCTGGTTTTTAACTTCCTGGAAAGGCCCGAACTGGTGACAGCTAACGCCGTTTTAACCTGCCGCGCCACCATAGCGGCTATAAAAACCGGAACCGTTCTCGCGGTCTGGTTGAAAACTTGGTTATCTATTATGTCACACGAATCAGTATTAAAAAAGGAAAAATGCCCTATTTGTGGCCACCCATTATTAATAAATGACGTTGGAGCAGCGTGGTGTACTAACTGCTCCTGGAGTGGAAAATGAAAATATTAAAGTGCTTTCATTGGTTCGACCATGGCAAAAAACAACATTGTAGAGGGGTGCAGCATCAAAACGGTAGGCATATAATAGATAGGGAGTACGCTACTGGACATGGTCCGAATAAGATGCTTATCTATTTTAGATTTAAAGAACCGTGCCCAACGGGGGGATTCTTTCTATCGTCCGGAGTTGTAGTGGAAAGAAAAGTGTACCAAAAACCGATTATTGAGCAAGAAAAAGCTATGAATTTTATGTTTGCATCCCTCAAAATACCATTCAAAATAGCATGTAGGCAGTGTTCGACGTGCCATGGGTGTAGATAACAACTAGCTAACCAGCTACGTCTGGTTCAGCGGAGAGTTAAAAATGAAAGATGCAGACTTTAACATTGTTGATGATCTAAAAGAGCCGCCTTTTGTTAAAACAACCGTAAATCCCCAAGATATTGTCGGGTCTTACGCCAGCTTGCTCAAGACGCACATTGAAAAAATCTGGAAGTGCAACACAACAGAGGAGCATGAACGGGCGGTTAGTAAAATATCAGAAGATCAGCGAGTGTGGATTGCAGAATTATACAAAGGACTGCGAGACAACGGCTATTACATTTGTGGCCTTGATGCAAACCGGAGAATAAAAATAGGCATAGTTACAGACCGGCTCCACAAGGTAAATGCAAATCTTGATCCTGTTCCTGACAAAATAACAAAAGAAATGGTGACCGCTTTTATAAGAAAACTCGAAACACGAACCTTCAAGAGTATGCCACGACCAACCAAAGAGGACTATGCCAAAGCCAGACTTAGCCAAAGAGGTATGTAATGCCGAAATACTACCGAACAGAAACAAGGGGCAAAGTAACTCACATAATAAAACAGCACGATGACGGCAAAGAAACTTCATGGTGTTGTGTTTTTGCAGTAACGCCACTCCATAAAACCAAAACCGACCCAGGCAATGACATAATGTGCAAGTGGTGTGTTAAGCACGCCTACGCTGCCTTACAGCCACCAAAAAAAGTTGTTTGCAAATACAGGGCGTGCGGAAAGCTGTTTACCAGACCAAAGACAGCATCAACACAAAACACATGCTGCAAAGAACACCAAAGACTATATAAAGCGGAAATTAGAGAGAGATACGAACCAAAAAGAATTGGCCCCCCCGCCTGGTCATCCGATGCAAACAAGGCACATCGTAAAAAAGCATACCGGAAATTTTACTTAGCACATGGTTGTAAACTATGCAAAGGGGTCGGTTTATGTTTGGAAATATTTGTGATGACGGGGAAGTTTGAGTGCAACAAACTGAAAACGCGCAGATCAGCGCAAGAAATTAGTTGCGGGGTTTAACGCCTTTATCACTGGCAGGCCACAAACCTGCCAGAAAACGCGCCGGACTTCACCCTGTCCAGTGCATAAAATTGTTATGTGAGGTCTTAGGATGGTTGCTATTTTTTATGGAGCAGTAATTGGTATATTGATGTTAATTGCTATTTTTTACACCTCAGAACTTATTGAACATTTTATAGTTACACAAAGAAACCAAATGATTGTCGGTGCCGCAACATCATTTTTTGTATTTGTTCCGCTGGCATTGTTTACCTGCTTCGTGATGCATGAGGTAGGAATGTTCTGATACACATAACATGGGTATATCGGGAAAACTTTCCTTAATATTACATATTGGGGGGGAAATCGGGAAAGCATGGGGAAGAAAAAACCACACACGCCACGAAGTAAAATTAAGTCGGCAATACGCAGAGCATGGATGCAAAGTAGAGAACGAGCCAAGGCATTAAAAGATACAGGATATTGTTGCAAGCGATGTGGAATAAAGCAAAGCAGGGCAAAAGGAAAAGAAGTTTATCTTGAAGTACATCACGACCCGGTTATAGATTGGGAAGGCGTGGTCAGTTTGATTTTTGAAAGAGTTTTAAATCCTGTGCAATACCCATTGTGCAAAAAGTGCCACAACGAAAAACACGACAAAACAAAATAGAGCCGTTTTAAGCTGTTTTAATCACGCGGGGTAGTTGGGTATAGAAAAGGAGCCAAGCGCAACGGAGGAGTAACGCTCGGCCCCTTCTATAGCCCTTTTTAATTACCACAAGGGGCATGTGTTAATTTTTGCAAAAAGCTCTGGCATGAGACTGAGTCGGTCGCTTAGTGGTATGTTGTTTTTGGCCTTTAGCAGGGCTGCATTATTTATAGTGATTTTATGGTCAGAAGGGGTACAGGAAAACGGTATCCCATATTTACAAAGTATTTCTTCTGTTTTACCAAGTTGTTTTCGGCTATTTGCTGTTGTTGTAATAGTGTAATCTTTCATAATATCCTCCTTGCGTAGCTCAATGCCTCGCTATAAGTATTAAAACGTGCTGTACCCGCAATGCGCGATAGCTTGCTTTTCGGTTATACTCAATCGAGTCACGGGGCTTGTTCTTACGTAGTAGCGTCGCTGCATTTTCCCGCTGGAAACCTTCACATCTTCAATCTCCAACGTCCCGCCTTCCCCAATTGCGTTTTTAATTCCTGTCTCAAATTCTGCTCTTGATTTATCTTTCTCTTTTTGTGATGGTGCTGTTCCAAAAATCTCGTGTTCTATGGCCGCTTCCATGTCGTCTATGTTTTTCATTGTAATCATTTCCTTACCTCCTTAGTTAGTATTATATCTGTTAAGATAGTCTTCAATCAGCTTTTCCAAAATGTACCCAGGAGTAACACCCTGTTTTTTTGCTAGTTTCGCTAGTTTTTTAAGTAGTTTTTTCATATTGGTTGTCTTGCGTGATTGCTAGTTTTCGTCGTTATAGTAAGCCTGACGCACAGCCTCCTCTTGTTCCTCGATCGTCATGTCTTTGTTTATTCCGAGTGCGAAAAATGATGCGTAAAACCAAAACGCGTTATCTCCGTTTTCTTTGATGTAAGTTTTTTCGTATGCGTCGTCTATTCTGATTTCCATGATTTTCTCCTTTTAGGTTTTTGTTACTCTTTGATTAGTATTAATGCAAACAGCGTGCCAAACAATTAATAAAACGCAAGTGGTTGAAATGACAGGGAAAGACAAAACACGGCAAATTACAAGAAGTATAAAAAATTGTACCGTTGTGCGGACAGTTTCGGTGACGTGCTTGTTTTTGTGTGTTGTTTCAATATGTTACGAGTGGTACAATAATTTATACGTTGGGGTAGGCAAAGTATTAAAATTTGTACAGGGGGAATTATTGCTTGCTTATCTTGTTAAATAAATGTTAAAATAGTTATATACCAAAAAGGTGACAAGTTGAAATGTGCTAAGTGTAAGAAAACATTGAGTAATTACAACAAATCGAGGCAATGTCATTGTCACAACGTCACGTCATCAACCGAAAAATATATCTTTTTGCATCAATTACTTTACAAACAACCGACACACGATCCGGAAACGATCGATCCTGACGAGTACATCAAGCCACCGAGCCAGCCCACGTACCGGGCTTTAATTACTCAAGCAATATATGAGGGGAGATAAATGGCAGACCAAGCAAGTGTAGAGTTGATAATTTTATGTGCAGTTGTGTACGCGACACTAATCCTCTTGCTGATTAAAAAAAAGTAGATGATAGATCAATTATGGAGATTGATGATAGCTGTGACAAGTTGGGTTTTCGCGGTCGCGTTAATACTAAGAGAGATAGCAAAGTGCACAGGGTAGTGTATGGGCAAGAAAGGCTTTTGAGCAGACGAGAGGCAGCTATATGCTGTGTAGCTCTCGTATGTTTTTTCGGCACGCTGTGCTATTGGTGTTGGGCGGCTTGAGCACGGCAGACACAAATCGCAAGCCAAAATCGCAAAAAGAACGCGATAATTACGACAAGATCAAACGGGATCATAATAAAATTAAATAGTTGAGTAAAAACAATACTATAAAATGGGCACACCAAAAGGCAAAATAAATAATCCTAAAGGGCGACCAAAAGGGATGCCGAATAAAAAAAACAAACTTATCAAAGATATGATAATTGGCGCGCTGGATAAGTTGGGAGGGGAGAAGTATTTGCAAGAGCAAGCAATCAAACATCCTGGCGCTTTTATGACACTGGTCGGCAAAACCCTGCCAATGCAGGTGACAGGTGACGGCGGTGGGCCAGTTTACACGGAAATGATCTACAGAGTTGAAATAGGTAAGAGTGGCACAAAAAAGCCTTAAAATAATATCTCTGCACCATCCTCATGAGTATCAGCAAGAGATCCGCGAGGCGAGGGAGCGCTTTAAAGTGCTGGTGTGCCATCGGCGTTTTGGTAAGACTGTAGAGGCAATCAATCAGTTAATCGAGGGATGTGTCGAAGCTAAGGCCGTGGGGAAAGAAAGACCACGGTTTTTTTATATCGCCCCGCTATTTCGGCAGGCCAAGCAAGTAGCGTGGGATTATCTATTGCACTATGCAAGTGTATTTCCTGATGTCGTCCCGAATCAATCAGAGTTAAGAGTAGACCTCCTGGGGGACTGCCGTATTCAGCTGCTTGGCGCTGATAACCCTGATAGTTTGCGCGGTGTCTATGCTGACGGCGTGGTATTAGATGAGTACGCTCAAATGGCCCCGACACTTTGGACTCAGGTAATCAGGCCTGCGTTGTCTGACCGTAAAGGCTGGGCCATCTTTATAGGTACACCAGCAGGCAAAAATCAATTTTGGGAGCTATACCAAGCAGCAGCGACATTAAAAGACTGGTATCGGGTAACGTACAGGGCAAGCGATACTGGACTGATAGACGAGGACGAGCTTGCAGCAGCTCAAAGGGAAATGACACAAGAGGAGTACGATCAGGAGTATGAGTGTTCATTCCACGCAGCCATCAGGGGCGCGTACTACGTAAGGGAAATGACGGCAATAGACAAAGACAACCGGATTTGCAGTGTGCCTGTTGATATAACAATGCCGGTGCATACTGCATGGGATTTGGGTGTCAGTGATAGCACGGTGATATGGTTCTTCCAACTCAGCCCGGGCGGGGAGATACGGGTAGTTGATTATCTTGAGGGATCAGGAGTTGGATTAGACCATTACGCTAGGCTGTTAAAGGAAAAAGATTACTATTACGGCAGCCATATAGCCCCCCACGACATTAAGGTAAGGGAGCTGGGCACAGGCAAGAGCAGGCTAGAGATAGCTGCAAATCTTGGCATTAGGTTTATAGTTGCAAAAAACTTGCCCATTATGGACGGCATCCAGAGCGTCAGGAGTATCTTGCCAAGATGTTACTTTGACAGTAAGCGTTGTGCAATAGGTATCGAGGCATTGAGGCAGTACCGCACAGACTATGACGACCGTAAGCGGGTATTCAGCTTGCGACCACGGCATGACTGGACAAGCCATGCAGCAGATTCATTCCGGTACTTAGCTGTTGGGCATGGTGCGGTTAGCTTCGGTAGCGCAATGAGTGCTGACACTGCTAAGCAGATGTACGAACAATATGCGCGGCCGATATGTTAGATGGAACCTGTGGAACTTGTTTTTATTTTTGCGGCTACGATATAGGGGGTTGCCAAAAGCACGCCCCGGTTATGTGCCATGATGGAAAGGACAAGTTCCCAATGATGCATGAAAGTGGGTGGTGCGGTGATTATAAACCAAGGGAATGTGGCAATGAGTTGTTAGGCGATGTAGCAGAAAAGGTTAAATAAATATAATGGGTTATGATTATCAGGTCAAAAATAAGCGGGGCTAGTTGTTAGGCAATGTACTACTCAGACGACATGCACTTAATATGCTTAGATGAAATTGTAATGGCCGAGGTTGTTAATTACGATGACAGCTCCGGGCTTCGGGTTGTTTTTAATGGTTGGAGCGAGCATTTTACATACCCAGACAAAGAATCATGTCAAGCAGCGTTTGACGCAATTAGAAAGAAATTATGCCAAGAGACGACTTAACAATAAAGAAAGAAAACAACGAGGCTTACGACCAAGCCAATTCCTTTTGGGCACCGTATATAACCGAGGCCGATAAGGATATTGAGTTTGATCTTGGCAAGCAATGGACAGCGACCGAAGAAAACTATCTCAAAGCCCAGCGCCGCGAGGTACGCAAGTTTAACAAAGTACGCCGGATTAACAACCTTGTTTCTGGTTATCAGCGAAAGAACAGGCTAGCGCTCAAGGTTGATCCGGTTGAGGGCAGCGACACAAAAACGGCAGACGACATCAGCGAAACCCTACAGTACACAATGCAGTACGGCAACATCTACAATACGATGAGTGACGCGTTCAGGCAGGGCGCTTTAGTTTCAGGACTGAATTTAGTTGAGTTATACATTGACCGCAACAGCGACCCGGCGAGTGGTGATTTAAGGTCAAAGAGAATGCCGCACAACCGATTTTTGCTTGACCCTGCATTCACGGAGTTAGACTTCTCAGACTGTGGCTATATAGTCATGCGAGACTGGCTCAACAGAGACCAGGCAACGGCGATACTACCGAAAGACCAGAGGAAAGAAGTCAAGCTATTAACTGCCCATGGGCAGGATAACAAGTTTTCAAATACAATGCCGTTCAGGAATTTAAAAGAGAATGGCTTGTTGCGATACGACCGCTTTTACAAACAAGTTTACCGGCCATATACAAAACTGGTAGATACAAAAACGGGCGAGCAGTCTGAGTGGCTAGGAACAGCGGCGAGATTAAAAGAACTACTGAGAATGTTTGAACATCTTAAGACATTCAGCGGAATGAAACGATCTGTTGACCTTGCGATTATTCTAGAAGATGTTGTCATGTATAATGGGCCGGAACCAAGCGAGATAGACGACTATCCATTCGTACCGATTATTGGATTCTACACTCCTGAATATCATCTAGGGTCACAGTATAAACTTCAGGGGATAACAAGAGATTTGCGCGATCCTCAGTCTTACGAGAACAGAGCCAAGTCACAGATGGCCGATATAATTGAAAGCCAGATAACCAGTGGATGGAAAGCAAAAGAGAACTCAGTTGTTAATCCAGAAGTATTATATCAATCAGGTCAAGGGAAAGTAGCGTATCTAAAGAAAGAAGCGGAGATGACCGATCTTGAGCAGATAAAGGCGAATGATATACCGCAGGGCCTGTTCATGCTTGCCCAGGAAATAGGTAATGACATGCTTGACGTTGCGGGAATCAACCTTGAGATGTTTGGGCAGACAGACAACGGTGACACGCAAACAAGTGGGGTTTTAAACAAGTTAAGAACAGCAGCGGGGATTGTAGTGCTTCAGGTGTTGTTTGATAATTACCGACACTCGAAGAAAATACTCGGCAACAAAGCAATCAAGATGATTCAAAAGAATTTCACAGCATCGAAGATAAAGAGAATTATACACAAAAAACCATCTCCTGATTTTTTTAAACCAGAGATTAATAAATATGATGTTATTGCAGTTGAAGGAGTCCTGACCGATTCACAGAAACAAATGAATTACATTGAGCTAAAGCAACTAAAAGCAGACGGGTTCAATATTCCGCAATGGTCAATCTTAGAAGCATCGAATATCCAGAACAAAGAAGAACTTATTAAGTTTATGAAGCAGGAAGAAGAGGCCGCGAAAGCAAATGCTCAGATGGCTCAGAAAGTTCAAGAGTTACAGATAAAACTCATTGAGTCTGAAATATCACGCAACATGAGTGATGTTGCGCAGAACAAAGCCGGAGTAATGGACAAAATGGGCGAAGTTGAGGCAAGCAGGGCAAAGGCAAAACTTGACACAATCAAGTCACTAGTCGAGTTAAAAGAGATGGGCCCGAACCAGATATTAACCATGTTAGAGCGATTACAGCAGATAAAAATTAATGAAAGGATGCCGATGCAATGAAAGGATTTATAATTTTTGTATTGCTTACAATGTTTACACTCATGATTGCATTATCTCTCAATATCCGGTCATTACACAAGCGCGTAGCATTTACAGAAAGCATCATGACCTATGAAAACATCGGCAAGTTTGAGCAGCGTGAGAAAAGAATAAGCGACCTTGAGAAACTACACTATGGGGTAGAAGGATTTAACCCGCCAGGAAAGCCAGAATGATAATCGGTGAGCTAAGACAGGAAATCGGCGAGGAAGTCTGCAAAGAATTACAGAAAGCCGTCAATGAATACCAACACCTAAAAAAGTATTGGATCCTAGTCTATACCAATATGGATATAATGATGCCTGGTGTGATCAGAACAAAGTTAATGGTGATGAACAAGCAGAAGCCACCGAAGATGCTTGGCTCAATGTGCTTTCAGGTAGATAATAAAAAAGGTAAAACAGATCGTCTATGGGTATTACCACTTGATCGACCTTGGGACTTTGAAGGTGATGTGATCAACAGCGTATTACTGGATGCACAGGGGATGCCAGTAATTCATGGATGAAGAACAGAAGAAGCAAATAATAGAAGCACTAAAACAACTTGAGGCTGTTAAGAAGAAACTTTTAAAGATATTAAAATAACCTAATTCTCAAGAACACACGAGAGCAAAGGCTGTATTTCCATGGTGGAGATATGGCCTTTTTTTATAACTGTCGTCAGGTGCTAACCCTCTTGAAACAGGCAAGGCAATGGACGTAAAACAAGGAGAAGTAAAATGTTTAAAAGGCACAACACAGCAGTTTTTTCACCAGACGAGCCAGCAGCAGCGGCATCAACGGGTGGAGCTGCAAAAGAACCAGTAGCACCCTTGGCCCCAACCCCTGAACCGGAAGTAGAGTCAAGAACCGTTCCTTTAACTGTATTAAAGCAGATGGAGGAGAAACTAAAGAACATGACTGACCAGAACAAGCTGTACCAGACCCAACTATCTCAACCAAGGCAGCAACCAGTACAGCAACCAGCACAGCAAGAGGACTATTTCACTGGAATGTCGGATGATGATATTGTCACCGTAGCAGACCAGAAGAAACTTGCTTCTGCTAACCGTAAAGAGTTGCAAGGCATGGTTACCGGCATGGCGTCAGAGGTTGAGCAGTTGAAGTTTGCAGTCAGTCATCCAGACTACAAAGAAGTTATACCGAAATTAAAAATTGTACTCGATCAAGACCCAGAGCTTTCAGGAAAAATTTTATCGGACATCCAGAACTCAAGGAACCCACTACAAACGGCATACAATTACGCAAGACTGGTAAAAGATACTGCCAAACCTGCTGAGAATGATTTTATGAGTGAACTTGAAAAAATCATGGCAAACGAGAACAAACCATCAAGTCCGGCAAGTGTCGGTAGTGGTTCGGCAGCAACAAGTGGTGGAGATAAATACAGTTCAATGAGTGATGCGGATTTTCTAAAACATACCCTGAAGGTTAAAGGACTTGCGGCATAAGGAGATAATCAATGGCTGATACTTTGACCACTACCACACAGGTCGATCCGGCTGTAGCAACGTATTACGACAGGGTTCTTTTGGTAAATGCCAAACCAGAACTTTTGCATGAACGATTTGCACAGCAGCGACCACTAGCACGAAAAAGCGGAAATACGATTAAGTTCCGCAGATATTCAAAACTTTCAACAGCAACCACGCCTTTGACTGAGGGAATGAACCCAACAGGACAGGCGTTAAGCAAAACAGACCTTACCGCAACCATTCAATACTACGGTGATTTTGTTCATATTACTGATCGTGTTGATATGACCGTTGAGGATGCCGTTTTAACAGAGGCAAATGAACTACTTGGTATGCAGCAAGGCGAAACCCGTGACGAGATTGTCCGGGATGTCATTATTTCAACAGCATCAAGCACAAACGCATCTGGCGGCGCAAATGGAAACACCCCAACCGAGGTAACAAAAAGCGATATTGACGCGATTGTAAAAACATTGCTCAATAATGATGCCAAAATGCTTGGTTCTCAGATTAACGCATCAACCGGAGTTGGCACTTCTCCTATTCGTAAAGCGTTTTGGGGAATTGCCCAAACAGCAATAGTTGACGACTTGGAAGATGTATCAAACTTCCGTTCTGTCTCTGAATATCCTTCTCAGTCCGGAATTGAAGAAGGCGAATGGGGATCAACTGGAAATGTACGCTGGCTTCTTTCTTCAGTAGCGCACGCATCCAGTGACGGCACCGTTCAGTACCATCTTCCGATTATAGGGGCCAATGCTTACGGCATAACTAACCTTGAGGGGTCTATGCAGAGCATTATCCATGACTTTGGCTCTGGTGGAACGTCAGACCCATTAAACATTAAAGCTACAGCAGGTTGGAAGAATGCTTTTGTCGCTCGTATTTTGAACGACAACTTTATCCACTTGCTGAAAACTACACACTCATAAGGAGGTAAAAAAATGGGTAAAATAAGAACTTATGAATTTACTTCCGGCGGTGTTGCATACAACCTTGATCTTGGCTTTACCGCAAGCAAGGTTACGGCGATTAACTTTAACGCGGCTGATACAGAAGTATGGAAAATAGAGTCCTATCTTGACATGATGGGAAGTGGTGTTGAAATATGGCACTACATGGTCAACAACGATGGTGGGAACGATATCACAACTCCTGTCATGAAGTCAAGTGGTGGCTACCTAACAGCATACAATACGAAGGTAGAGGGTGTACGGCAGTCAATCACCTTCGACTATACCGGAGACACTTACAAGGAAGATATAATTGAGGCAGTTGCAGATGGCGGTCTTGACCTTGTAGATGGTGAGCGTGTCAGACTTGTTGAGTCTGGTGGCCTTGCTACCGGCCTTGCCGAGGACACAACGTATTATATCATCAACAAAATTGCGACAAAAGCACAGCTATCCTTGACTAAGGGTGGCACCGCCGTTGCATTTTCAAGTGATGGCACAGGCCCGAATTATCTTTACAGCCTTGACAACTTTAAGGTTGAGGGATTCAAGGGCGTTACAATTAGCGCGACTTTCATGTCTGATGGTGACGTGATCTATGTCGAGGCAACTGAAGCTGACAGAGCAACTGAACTTGGTGATATTGGTTAATTAATGGGGGGCTTCGGCCCCTCTTAACAGGAGAATAAAGCAATGGGCACAGCAGACACAGCCTATAAGGAAAAGATCAAGAGGCGTGACCAGTCCGAGAAACAAAGACGGGCTGCTTATCAGAAAAAAATCGACACAGAGATGAAAGATATGATCAAGTGCCGGGTTATGAACCTTGAAGACCCTGGCAAGAACGTATCAATCGAATTTACCTATGAAGGACATTCTTTTGCATTCTATGATGGTCAGGAATATGACATTCCAAGAATCGTTGTCAGACATTTGAATAATGTCAAAACGCCTATTCATCAGATGATACAAGACCCAACAGCACCAAAAGATGTTGTGGCTATTATCAAAAAGATAGCGGGATTCAAGCATAGGTTTTCTGTTGTCCCTGTTGAATTGGGGGTATAAGATGAAAAAAATCTTGCTGTCTCTTTTATTTGTTACTGTAATTATTAGTAGCTCTTGGGCTGCTGGCACTTATCAGATAACCAGAGAAGCGGTGCAGAACCCAAACTCCTTGGAACGACTATTAAATCGTATAGACGATGAGTTAGATGATCTAAGGACTTTGGCAAACGAACTACGAACAGACCATGCAACAACAAAAGCAGTTGTTGATGAGATGAAGGCAAGTCTAAACGCTTCTTCTCTTGGGGTCGGTGAATTAATATCTGACCACGGAAAGTATAAATCCGTTGTTGACGAGTTATCTGTTTGGGCAGAAACACTTGCCGCACAGTTAAATATCGACACGGGTGTTACCACGACAACATTTGACGAGACGATAGATTCTGTTACTCCGGCAGCAATGACGGCAGTAACACCTGACCAGGTTGCCAATTCTGGCCCTGCAACAATAACAGCTGGTGCAGTAAGCGAACAAGTATCTGGTGGCAAGTAGTATGGTTCATGCTATTGCTGTCTTATCCAGTATTTTCCACATGACATTTTTAACGGTGCGTCAAAACACCTTGGTGTCGGCAATTATTGGTTTTTTGGCAGCAGCAGCATGGATTATTGGTAAAATAAACATACCACTTGCATTGCTGTTTGTGTTGACGTGGAAGGGGTGCAGAACACCTGAGTTTCTAGTCGTTTTACTAGCAATATTTTTCTGGTTGCTTCTGGTTAAAGATGGAACAAGGATAATGGACGTTATTTGCATTATTGCATTGGCAAGCTGTCTGGTTGCTGTAGCTCAAATGCTTGGTGCGAACTGGCCGTATGCTTTTAAGAAAGAATTTTCTTTTGTTGGAATAACACCAAACAAGAATTTTCATTCAGCACTTTTAGCTATGGCAATTCCTGCTTTTTTTAGGAAATGGTGGGTTTATTGTTTAGTGCTACTTGTCCCTTCACTTATTTTGTGTGAATCAAGTGGTGGTATATATGCGCTGTGTTTTTCCTGTTTTGTCTATTCTTTAACCTATAAACCGAAATACGCTATTCTGTTTGTTTTAGCAGCAGCAGCATATCTTTATATAGATAACCCCGGAGTAACTAATCGGCTTGCTGAGTGGAAGCGGTTAGATATGGTCACAATAGGTGGTGGTTTGGGGTCGTATAAAAAGATTGGACATATGGGTTCAGCTCATAATGAATATATCCAAATTATATACGAACTTGGATATATAGCCGTTATCCCGATAGCATTCTATTTCTATGGTTTCCTTAAATCGTTCAAGAAGATATCAAGACAAACAGCCATAGGATTTCTAACAATGGCCGGAAATGCTTTTGTTAATCCTTTGTTTCATATACCCCAAACAGCGATTATGGGACTTATGTGGATGGCTCAATATGAAAGGGAGAGACATGGAACTGCTTAAAGTTGATAGAGCCTTGCTTAAAAACCCAATTAAACAGCAGGAGGTTATTCTTGCCTTGTGTGCTGCGGTTGGGACTTTGCAAGAAGAAAGAGACTGTAAAAAAGTAATGCAGAAAAAGAGGAAGAAATGAGTTCTTGGACAGTAACAAGAATTAAAGCAAAGATACGGGAATTAACAGGGCGACCGTCAACTTCTCAGATATCAGACGCCGATCTTCTTGATAAGATTAATGACTTTTATGTGGAGATATTACCACAAGAAGTATCTGTACATGAATTTACTGCATACTTTGAGTTCGATACTGTTGATGGAACAGGAACAAAGGCTCTTTCCGCAATAGATTCTTCTATTATTAATGTCGTTCCACCAATTTATGTAGACGGAGATCAGGTCAACTTCTGGATAGATGATAATGTGTTTTTCCAGCAATATCCTCATTCAAATACTGACGAAGCAGAACCATCCGACATATTGTTGTTTGGGAATACTCTTTATTTAAGACCAATACCAGATGCCGCATACACGGTTAAAGTGAAAACAACCGTACATAAGCCAACGGCATTCACAGCAGATGCAAACACTCCTGAAGATAACAAATGGGGGCCGTTTATTGCTTATGGAACATCTATTGAAATACTACAGGCAGCAGGTGAAAACCAAGCGGCAGACGAGTTAAAAGACCTGTATTCTTTCCATCAACATTCAATAACAACGAAGTATATTCAGCAAATACCGGCTGGCAAAAGATCAACCCCAGGATTCTAAAATGAAAAGAGTATTTATTGGTTTATCAATTATATTATTTGCTGTAACTGTTTATGCAGCAAACACACGAACATGGAACGCCTCTTATGAGTTGTTACCGGCAGACGGTGACAATATAAGTGCTGGCGCAACACGGATAAGAAACCTTAAAACAGATATCCGTGAAAGAATGGCACATGACCACTATATGGCTGTTGCCGGAACCGATGCAGACCACGGAGAACATAAACAATCAACATACCGCACAGGTGATTATACTTGTGCAGGAACAGCAAACAAGGGAACAGTTTATACTAAAGATGTTTCTGCAAAGGCAGAGCTTTTCTATTGTGATGAAGATGGTGACGAAGTTCAGATGACAACTGGTGGCGCCGTATATCCATTTCCGTCTGGAACAACAATGCCATTTTATCAGGCATCTTGCCCAACAGGATGGACTGAGGCAGCAATACAAGCAAATTCAGGCGCGAGGATAGTTGCAGCGGGTGGAACTGGTGGAACGAGTGGAGGGATAACTAACTTTCAGGCACTAACCCATACTCATACCGGGACAATGGCCGCAACTGCTGTATCAGCCGCAGCTGCAGGAACAGGTTCGTCTATAGCAGCATCTTATCAGCACGCACATTCTTTTACAATAGTATCAGCAACAATAGTACCTAAATACATGGACTTTATCGTATGCACATTGGATTAAATGCCTAGTTATCAACCTTTCCTTATAGCTTCTTTTGATATCGGCCTCATGCTCGACAAAGAGCCATGGCTGTTACCATCTAAAGCATTTTCTAAAATGGAGAATGCGTTTTTAAGGGATGGCTATATAGAAAAAAGAATGGGGTATAGTGAGTGGGCAGACACAGGAAGTAGTGATGCAGTTGTGGGTATTCATAATTTCATAGAAACAAGTGGAGCAGAAACACCAATTGTTAATACCGTTGACAGATTGTATGAATGGAACGGAACGGCTTTAGTTGATAAAGACAGTTCAGATGTATGGACAGGAGATACCACAAACCTTGTCTCAGCGGTTAATGCAGCAGGAAAGCTGTATATGGCTAACGGTAAAAACTTAATCAGATCATATGATGGAACGGCACCAGCAAATGTAAGCTGGACACTACCGGCTGGATTGACAACCCTTAATTTTTGCAGACACTTAGCATACTACAAAAGACGATTAATTTTATTCGACACCCAAGAAGATGGAACTCGATATTTAAAAAGAGCAAGGTGGTCATCAGTAACAAATGTTGAAGACTTATCAGCAGATGAATATATAGACTGCCCAACATCAGAAAGTATTGTTACAACAGCACCAATAAACGATGACATAATAGTGGTTTTTTCAAAATCTGTATGGCTTTTCAGATATACTGGCGACCCAATACTGCCGTTCAGATGGGAGAAAATATCGTCAAGTGATGGAGCAAGCGCGTTTTTTACCGGAACAGCATTCAGGGACAAAGTCTCTGCATTAGGTAAGGCAGGGCTTATTGTAACAGACGGAACGAATGTTGAGAAAATAGACGATAGAGTGCCAGATCTCACCTTGTCGATGAATTCAACGTCTCTTCCATATTCACACAGTATATTGTTCGAAGAATTACGGCAAATATGGACGTTTTATCCATCGTTAAATGCAACTGCAAATGATGAAGTTTTAGTATTTAATTATAAAGATTTTGATTGGGCCATCTTAAAGGACATGCCGTTTATTTGTGCTGGAAGTTATAACTCTGAGACAACATACACCTGGTCAAACATTACAGGAACGTGGGAAGATTCTACTGATAATTGGATTGGTGATTCTCTGCACGCCGGATATCCTCAAATATTAGCTGGAAAGAGTGACGGGAAGGTTTATGTTTTGCAAAGTGGCTCTAGTGATGATGGCGAAGCAATAGCAATGGATATTGAAACTGGTCGATTTAACCCACTAAAAGAAAGGGGTCTAAAGGCTCGACTTGGATATGTTGATTTTCTAGTAACAAAAGAAGCTGGCTCAGAAGCATATATTGATTTCTATTTAGACTTTGAAAAGTCAGCATATACAACCAAAACACTTAGCTTTGCTACAGATGCAGATGTCGATAAGCATTGGGTGAGGGTTTATGTTAATGCAACTGGGAACTCTCACAAGATGAGAATATACCAAGACGATAGTGGTGTTCTCCCAAAAATACACGCGATAATGATTTATGTTAAACCGGCAGGCAGGATAATAAACTAATGGCCGTAATACCAGAATCGAAAACATTGCCATTTGAAGATCAGCCGTTCATAAAGCTGAACCCTCAAGCAATGGCTGAATATATGCGAAGGCTTGTTAAGAGCCTTGAGTTTCAGCTAAAAGAAATTTCAGAGGTTGTAAATCAGAACTCAAGGCAACTTGGGGATGTTGAGAATGGTAATTATATAGAGTTTGGTAGTGGCGGAGATATAACTTTTCATGGTGGGGCTGGGTTATTATATGGCTGTCTTAATTTTCATACAGCAGGAGCAGGAACGCCCACAACTTGCACAACTATCAACGTATGGTATCAAATAACTGCATTTAATATTAACGCACAAAGTAATGGTGGGGTTGTTCCAGACCACACAAACGATCATATAACAATAGGAAAGGCCGGTGACTATCAAACCTTTATGGGTGTTTCTGGAGGATCAACAACAGCTAACAATGATTTTGAAATAGCTGTATTTAAAAACAACGGAGCCACACAAGTATCGGCTATAACCGTTCACGTAACAGTACCAACAGCTAATAAGGTGCAAACAGGGTCAATGATGTGTTTTGCCAACCTTTCTGCGGCTGATACACTTGAGGTGTGGGTTAGGTGTGTAAGCGGATCTGGTAAGATATGGACAACAGACCATGTAGTTTTAAATGCTAAACAGGTTGGTGGATAATGGGTACTAATCTAACTTGCATACCTATCCAAGACGTTAACCTGATACCACGTTCATTGGTTGAACAGATAAAAGACCGTGAATTTGAGGTTGATAGGTTTTATGAGTTTGGAACGGTAATTGCAAAGAATCCATTAACCATTCTGGCCGTGTTCGCCAATAAAGAAAATTTAGTAAAAGGATTTTTATTCGGAAACATAAGCCCCTTAGATTTATGGCTGCATATAAATATTCTATCTATTGACAAAAAGTATCAGGGAAAGGGGATTATAAACGAAGCAACAAATATACTGAAATCATTGGTTAAAGAACATAATTTAAAAGGTATAAAAATGTCCACAACAAGACCAGGGGCATTTAAAAAAGAAGGATATACACGGTCTAAATATACGGTGATGCAATGGGTGGAGTAACTGATTTTTTCTTTGGCGCAGATGAGGTGCAACCGGCACAGCAAACAGGTAGTGCAGAGCTTTTATCACCAGAACAAAAAGCATTGCTCAATTCGCTTCTTGGTAAGGGGCAGGGGCTTACGGATAGTGGCGCGCAGATATTCCCAGGGCAAGAGGTTGTTGGGCCATCAGGAATACAGCAAGACATATTTGGGCAGATACAAGGCTTGCTCGGAGGCGATCAACTAGGAACAGCTTTTGATTCTGCATTAAGTCCTTCGCAAATACCAGAATTTGACCAAGCAGGAGTTGAAGATTACTTCAGAAAATCAATGGTTGATCCTGCATTAAGGGCATTTGAAAAAGACATTATGCCAAGCATCCAAGAAAAGTTCATATCACAAAACGCACTTGATTCTGGCGGCTTTAATCGCTCTGTTACAAATGCTACTGGCGACTTAACAAAAGACCTTGCATCACAGCTAGGTAGCCTTGTTTATGGCTCAAGAGAAACAGACGAGGCAAGAAGGTTCACCGCCGAAGAATCAGCAAAAGGAAGGGGTTTATCAACAGCATCATTGTTGGCATCTTTGGGACTTGGTGCCGGTGGAGAGCAGAGAAACATTGCACAGCAGCAAGCAACAGGAATACCAATGCTAGACCAGCTACTAAAACTTGTTAATCCTGAATCAGTTAGAAGCCCAATAGTTCAAGGGCCGAGCACAACAAGAAGCCCGGGGGTAATGGATTTCGCATCTGGTGCGCTTAATATTTTACAGGGCTATCAAGGGTTGGGTGGTTCACAAGGAATAATGGATATGTTTAAAACACAATAGGTAAAGATTATGCCAATAGTATTTAACGGGCCACAGCAAGAACAAAGACAACAAAACCAGCGAAGACAGCAGCAGCAAGGGCCTGATATAGGTCAGTTGATGGAACTATATAAGATTTTTAAAGGTGGTGGCGGTTCTGCTAGTGGTGGGTTTGGTGGCCCTGCTGCCGGTATAGGCGAAAGCGGCGGGGCTGGATTAGGTTCTTCCGGGGCTGGTGGGGGTAGTGGTGCTGGCGGGAGTTCCGGTGCGAGTGGGGGGGTTGGCGGGGCTGGAATAGCAGGGATTATACTTGCAGCAATATTGGCACAGCATCAATTTTCAAACCAGACAGATAGATCGTTTGAGGGACAAGAAACTGACGATATTTTCGGCAGTAAACCAAGCGTAACAACAGATCCATTTTTGGGATTTTTATCTGACAAGTTGGGCTTTGAACCAACACAGGGTGAAAAAATAGACGCTGCCTTAAAAAATAAAGATTACGGGCTTGCACTAAAAAGAACCCCTGCTGGTGTTGATATAGGTTCTGACTTTACATTTAACGCTATTGAAAAAATGTTGGGCAAAGATGCCGCGAGATTTGTGATGCCTGTTCAGGGCATACTTAAAAAGTTTGAAGATTGGTTTTAGGAGTAAATTATGCCAATAGCATTTCCAGGGGTAAATATAAATGAACAACAAAAAGTTAGAGATTCACTAAGTAATTTTGCAAAAGCCCTAAGCGGTCTCGCTGAACAGAAACAGCTACAGAAAAGAAACGCCCTTCTTTCACAGATATTCCAGCCGGAACCGACAACCACATCAGATGATATAGCGTTTAATTCTCCTGAAAGCGTGGCAACTGGTAATTTCGGCCCACTTCCCACGTCTAACCCTTCAGCTATTGACCCTTCTCAGTCAGTACGGGTTGAAAGACCACTTACAAGAGTTGAGCAGATTAAGCAACGTGAAGGAACAAGGAAAAAGGCATACGATACGATACTTTTGGCTCATCAAAAAGCCGGATTGCCAATGGAAAAAGCAGAGGCGTATTTTAAATTTATCGACAGAAAGATACCTGAAATTAAAGCAAGAGAAGTTGAAGCTACCGACACTATTACGGGTAACAAAGTAAAGGTTTTAGAAACACATCCAGGGTTTGCCACAGGAGAGCTTATCCTTGGCACAGAGCCGACTAAACAAACATTAACGTACTTTGACAAGGCAGGAACCAAAAGACAGATACGGGTGCCGGAAGCGCAGTTTAATCAGGTTGAAAATGCTATTGTGTCGAGTGGTGGGCGATTAGATAAAGAAGATAAGACACCATTACAGGAAGCACAAGACTACGCAGATAGTTTGCCAGAAGGTAGCAAGAAAAGAGCACAAGCAGAGTTAAGAGTTGATAAAATGATTTCTTCACAAAAAACCGATCTTTCTTTTGATCCAGAAACAGGAGCATTTAGTTACAGCCAAGGGTCTGAATCGTCACTAACAAAACCAACAGAAACCAAATTACAAAAAGACGTTGTTGGTTTGGAGCAACAGTTAGAGGATTTGCGTGTTCTGGGAAAAGATTTCAAAAGAAGCTATTTAACTTATGGTGGAAAGATAAAGCGTTTTGCTCTTAGGGAAGCATCTAAGGCTGGGGTTGATATTGGAGAAGGAGGAAGAGAGTTTTTGCAGGGAGCAAGAATGCTTCAAGAAGGTGTTGAGCAAGTTTTTAATGCGTACAGAAAAGAAATTACCGGAGCGCAAGCAGCAATAAAAGAAATTAAAATGTTGCGTGATTCTATCTTAAATAAAGAGCTTGCCCCTGATGAGTTTGAACCAAGTTATAATAGGTATATAAACCAAGTACAAAGGCATCTGTCACTCAAGAAATATTTTTTGTCCAAGGGAATAACTGGTGAAGAATTAAATAGAAAACTTGATGCCGGAGCTATTTCTGGTGAAACTTCTATTGACCTTCGTGGTGATGAAATAGAGCTTGAATTAGTACAAAAAGGTATTCCAGAAGATCAAATTCAAACCGAAGTGTTGAAACAGTTAAAGGCAGAAGGGTTGTTTTAATGGGACGTTGGAATGATTTAGCACAACCAGTACAACAAGAACCTAAACAAAAATGGTCTGTATTGGTTAATTCTGAAAAAGCCAAAGTAGAGGAGCAAAATCATATTGAAGATTTAACGTGGAAAAAAGCCTTAACCGAAGGATTTTCTAATATTCCACAAAGCGCCTATGAACAAGGGGAAAACTTGGTTACACCATTTATTCACCCTATTGAAACCGCAAAAGCTGTTGGCGGATTAGCGAAAGGAGCATACCAAAAACTAACTCCTGGTATTCAAGAAGATGAAGGAAAGATAGACGCTCTTGTCGGAATGATGAAAGACAGATATGGCTCTATTGATAACTTTAAGCAAACAGTTGCAAAAGACCCTGTTGGAATTGTTGCTGATGTAGCGAGTATATTGATGGGCGGTGGTGCGGCCATTAAGGGGGCAGGAGTTATCAGTAAGTCGTCAAAGTTGGCTAAAACCGGAAGCATGATACAAAAAGCTGCTGCCGTTGCTGATCCAATTAATATAGCAAAAAAAGGCGCAGTAAAGGCATTCCAAGCTGTTGTTCCAGAAGGTCTTGCTCCAAGACTATATCAAAGTTCTGCAAAGTTTAGCACCGTTTTGTCTGAACAAGAAAGATCACGGCTAACAAGAACAGCACTAGACAATCAGATTATGCCTACGGTTCGAGGACTTGACAAGTTGAGATATGGAATAAACGAGTTTAATTCTGAAATAACAGAATTAATTGATACAGCAACACAAGCTGGTCACAAGATCAAAATTAAGAGATTGTTTTCAGATTTTAACAAGTTGCACAAAAATGCAAAATTAACAGGAAAACCAATTTCTGCCAAAAAATCTATTAACAATATTCGCCAACAAATAATTCTTGCAAACACCAAACTAGAGAAAGCAACAAAAAAGGAAATAGTGAAAAGCACTATTCTTGATAGTAAGGGGAGAAATGTATTAACAACTCAAAATGTTAAAGCGTATAAAAAAACACTTCCCCCATTATCTCCAAAAGAAATACAGACATTAAAGCAAAATATTTATAACGAAATGGATTCCTATTATAGCGCAGTGGCCGATAGTCCCGCCTCTGCAAAAGCTCAAATGGCTGTAGCACGATCAGCAAAGGAATCATTAGAAGAAATAATCCCAGAAATAAAACTA
>Ga0180007_10001238_pt1 | contig 36404 bp, 38 predicted proteins | sample MM_PC_MetaG_FD_121122 | JGI IMG/M metagenome (GOLD analysis project Ga0180007, IMG submission 121122) | Groundwater microbial communities from the Aspo Hard Rock Laboratory (HRL) deep subsurface site, Sweden - MM_PC_MetaG | ecosystem: Environmental > Aquatic > Deep subsurface > Groundwater... | reverse complement strand
CTTTAAGTGTATATAAGATATCAATTCTTGTGGGATCAGCAATTACTTTAAATAAATTACTGACTTTCTGTTTTTCTATTTCGTTTAATAATTTGATTTGCATACATGAACACTCCTTCATATGATTGTTTACTCATATATTATACTCTAAAAATTATAGTTGTCAATAGTTTGAAACAATTTTATTTTAATTTATTAAGATTTCTTCTAAGTTTTCTCTATCTAATAAGATAATAATTCTTTGTCCTTTAAGCTCAATATAACTTTGATCTTTAAATAGTTTTAAAGTTCTACTTAAAGCTTCACTGCTCATTCCAAGTTCGTTTGCCCATTCCCTCTTTGAGATTGGTAAAACAATTTGTTTTAATTTGAAATCTAAAATTGCTTTTGCAACTCGCTTTTCAACTGTAAGTAAATCTACCCCAACAGAAATCACACAAGCACACTATGAATTATTACATTCTGATACAGTCATATACAATCAAAGTATTATGGAATACGTACCATTACGAGATGGATATACATTTAGTGGTTGGTACAGTGATATCAATTTAAAAACACCATATATATTTGGGTCTATGCCCGCAGAAGATATTACACTTCATGGTAAATGGGTATCAAATGATTGAAAAAAATATTTTATTGGCTCAACACCCCACAATAAGTAGATAGTTGAAGAACCTATTTTGATACAAAGAAATCACTACTTTCAAACAAATCCAGAATAAAAGGGCGAAATTAAGCCATATTTTAGGGGTGCGTAAAAACAGGTTAGGGGTGCGTAGATTTTGATAAGGGTGCGTAAAAACAGGCTTGGGGTGCGCAATTGTATTAAAATAGTTCTACAAACCCAGTAGAGCAAAGGGGATTCTAACCTATGATTACATAGTTTATCAATTAAAAATGGGATACCTTTGTAAAGAGATAAATATTAAAAATATATACATCAACTTCGTATCGTCTTTTCGACACCTATTCAAACAGATATCTTCAAATATATGACATTTCATGAAGACTAGATTAATTAATAACGATCGCCTTATGAAGCTAAAAAAACATAATATAACAGTAAAAATATATTGAATTTGATGAGTAACCACGGTTTCTAGTCCGGTACGGGTCACCATCATTAACCGCAAAAGCTCACCAATATTGGTGAGCTTTTTTAGCCTTTGTAAAGCCAACAAGTCTGCTTCAATGTGTTTTAAAAATTAAATCTTTTTTTGTGATATTTTTGTGAAAAAACCTAAAAAAATCGATAAAATAACTCATTTTGTAATTCTCATCTACAAATAAGTGGCAACAATCCACAACTCTTATATGTTCATATGTAGTTATTGCTCAAGGACATAAATTACGTGCAATTCTCACTTATGTTGGTGTAAATTTTGATTTTTTATAAATCTTTTAATATTTCAGTTCTTTTTTTATCATATTCCTGTTGGCTAATTAGTTTTTCTTCAAACAGTTCATTTAGTTCAAGAAGTTTTATTTTAATACTTTTATCAATGGTTTTACCGTTATCTTTTTTACTATGTGTCTTGTTTTTTTCAGGTTCTTCCGTTTGAACTACTAAAGGTTTTACATTCTTTACAACAATCTTTCCACATTTAGAACACATTTTATCCTCTGGGTAAATTTCGAAACCACAATTCAAACAATACATTACATCATTACTACTAATGGAAGAATAATCTAGATTTGGCTTTGATTTATCATCTTCGAATGTTTCCGTTATAATATGCTTGTAATCCTTCAAAACCCTAATGAGAAACAGCACAAAAAAAACTAAATAAACAATACTTACAGCCGGAATGTCACTAACAAGAATTACAATCAATCCTATGAAAGAAAAAACTAAAAACATACTTGCAATTACCATTCTAACAATATAAGACTTTCTTGATTCAAATGTAATAAAAAAATACCCGAATATATAAATAAAAAGCGTTTGTAACATTAATATCTCTCCTTAAAAATATTGCTTAAAATAACTATCAAACCGATTAATGTTTTCACTTTGATTATAATTGAAAAATTTTGCAGGTGTGTTTATTATTTGATTCACATTGGTTTTTAAGAATAAATATTGCTCTCCAAATAATAAGGATGTTCGTTTTACTTTTGCTTTTTTTATATCCTTAACATGAAAAACACTGAAAACACCACTGTATTCTAGTGTTTCTCTATTTAAATCGTATAACCTAATTTCTTTATCATTTGCAACAACAAAATATACTAACCAATTGCTAGCTTTATCTATGATAAGTTTAGGGTTTTTGCACTTCATCCCAAATATCCATATGTCATTCTCACTAAGTAGTTTTCGACCTCTAAAATAACTTACTAAATTCTCAATTGTTGGATTTTCTTTCATTTCATTACCGGCTTTCTGAGTTATTGTTTAATATCACAGTTTCATTATACGATTTACTTAATGTATTTTAAATATAGTATATCATGAAATAATACTAATAACTGTTTATCATGAAATATTCCAAATAGCTGTTGAAAGTTTCAAACTAAAGCCATGGATACTCATGATGATCTTGTATTAATTCGATAGAATTTTTTTCAAAATGCAATCAATCACAATAGAAGAGGATCTAACTTTTTTGCTACTAAATATAAAAAAATCAATGCCTTTGTAGAGCGATAAAAAAATGTAAATATAGGATTAAAATTCGGGTAATCTTATCGGAGCCAATTCAAGCAAATTTCTTTATATTCCACATATATTAGTAAGGCGAGATTAATTAATATTGATTGCTTTATAAAGCTAAAAAACACTATAAAATAAGACACCACTATTAGAAACTCATTCCTTGTCACGTGCTTTTATCACGTACGGATCACCATCATTAACCGCAAAAGCTCACCAATATCGGTGGGCTTTTTTAAACTTTATAAAGCCAACAAGTCTGCTTCAATTTGTTTTTAAAAAAGAAGTCTTTTTTTGTGCTATTTTGGTGAAAAAACCTAAAAAATTGATAAAGTAACTCATTTTGTAATTCTCATTTACACATAAGCAGCAACAATCCACAGCTCTTATATGTTCATAGGTAGTTTTTGCTCAAGGTTATAAATTACGTGTAACTTTCAGTTTTTTTCTAATCGAATAAAAACGAATTAGATTGACACACATGAAAAATACCGGAGTTACCGGAGTTAGTGGTGATTCTCGAAATAATACTTGATATAAATTAAAATAAAATAAAATCCTTGAAAAGGAGGTAAACGCATTCAATAATCAATTTCCATGGTTTTGGAGATTTCATTAAGTGGATATAATTTTTATAAAACGACATCAGTTTAATGATATAATAATCATATATTTCATTTTTTTTACTAGTGGGGATTTTTTATGTCATTCAAGGATTTAAAAATCAATAATTTTTATAGAAGTCATAATTCTGATATAGCAAGAGATTTTTTGACACCCGTAATGATGAAATCAGTTAATTATAGAAGAGCAGTTGGTTTTTTTTCGTCGTCTTCATTAATTAGAACTTCATATGGGATGTCTATGATTGCAAAAAATGGTGGGAATATTAAGCTCATAGTATCACCTCGTTTATCAAAAGAAGATGTTGAAGCTATTGAATACGGTTATTCCACCAGAGAAGAAGCAATAGAAAGAGCTTTACTAAAAGAATTTGATATGGTTTTTGATATTAATCAGTTAAATAGATTAAATCTTCTGTCGCACTTAATATCTAGTAACGTTCTTGACATAAAGGTTGCAGTCACGCTAAATACGAACAGTATAGGTATGTATCATGAGAAAATAGGATATTTAGAGGACTCTGAAGAAAATAAAGTAGCTTTTATGGGATCATTGAATGAATCCAATAATTCTTTTTCAGATAATTTTGAATCAATAGTAGTATTTAAAAGTTGGGAAAGTGAAGAAAGAACAGAGGAACTCATTAGTTTTTTTGATCAATTATGGGATAAACCAGAAGAAGTAACCAATATAAAAATATATAATTTTCCAAGTGCGGTAAAAAATAAAATTATTAAATATAAAAAAAATGATTTTTTACTAGAAGAGGAATTTTTTTTCGAAGAAGAATTTCATTTGAAAGAAGATTCGGAGATCACTTCAAATAATGATAATAAAGAAGTGGGACTACATGATTACCAAATTGAAGCGATTGAATCTTGGATTGATAATAATGCTCGCGGAATATTTGATATGGCAACTGGAACGGGAAAGACTTACACTGCTTTTGGAGCAATTAAAAAGCTTCTAGAGGCTATGGAAAACCGATTAGCGGTTGTAATGATCTGTCCATTACAGCATCTTGTTGAACAATGGGAAGAAGAAGCTGAGAAATTTGGAATATTTCCAATAACCGGATTTTCATCCTCAAATCAAAAAGATTGGTTTACTAAATTAGAAAATTGCGTGATTGATTATAATGATGGTATTATTGATCAATTCTATTTTTTCACAACAAATAGCACATTCAAATCTAAAAAAGTCCAAAAGATTTTAAGTAGACTTAATGATAATAGTCTGTTTATTGCTGATGAAGCACATAATATTGGAGCATCTGAATTAAGCAAAAGTTTACTAGATAACTTTAAATTTAGACTCGCCTTATCTGCAACGGTTGACCGGCATAGGGATGTTGAAGGAACATCAGTAATATACGATTACTTCGGAAAGAAATGTATTGAATATGATTTAGAGAGGGCAATTAAAGAAAAAAAACTAACACCATATAAATACTATCCTATAATAGTTAATCTTAATCCTGATGAACTTGCTAAGTATCTTGAACTTACTCGTGAAATCGGCAGAAACATGATCTCTAACAATGGGACTACAAAATTAAATAAATATGGAGAGTTTAAAGCTATTGAAAGAGCAAGATTAATTGCCGGAGCAGAGAACAAAATAAGCGAACTAAAACAATACATGTCAGGATATATCAATAAATATAATATCTTAGTTTATTGTGGTACTGCCATGATGAACACAATTGATGACGACAAAGAAGAAATAAAGCAAATCAATTACGTTTGTGATGTTTTAGGTAACGAATTGGGTATGAGAATAGATAAATACACATCACAAGAATCTGTTGCAGAAAGAAAAACAATAAAACAGAGATTTGAAAAAGGTGACAATATACAAGCCCTTGTCGCAATAAAATGTTTAGATGAAGGGGTAAATATTCCAAGCATTAAAACAGCATTCATACTAGCAAGTAGTACTAATCCGAGAGAATACATTCAAAGAAGAGGGCGAGTCTTACGATTGTTTGATGGAAAAGACTTTGCCGAAATTTTTGATTTTATTACACTTCCTGTGCATATTGATTCCGAAAATATTGATTTAGAAATTGTTAAGTCATCGAAATCTTTACTACTTAATGAAATAAACAGAGTTAGTACATTTGCGAAAAGTTCTTTAAATCCAACAAATTCAGAATTCGTGATAGAAAAAATTAGAGATAAATTTAAATTAGATGAGTTTGATGTTGTATATTATGAAGAAAAAAATGGGGAGGATTAGTAGCCATGGAAAAAGAAACTAACTTAAAGGCTGAGAAACTAAAAAAAATTCTACAAGAAATCATTAGTGAAGAGACAAAAAATCTGTCAGAAAAAAGATTTACTGATACAGAAATGATTAGAAAAATAAGAAAAATTATAGAGGGGGCACTTCTATGATTATTAAATCGTTAAAACTTAAAAATTTTAGACAATTCATGGGAGAACATGAAATAATTTTTTCTACTGATACTGATAAAAATGTAACTATAGTTATAGCAGATAATGGAACGGGAAAAACAACTCTTGAGCAAAGTTTTTCATGGATATTTTTTGGTGAAACTAGCTTTAAAAAGAAAGATATTTTTAACTCAAAACTTGTTTTAGATCTACCAGCACAAAAAATTATTCATGCTAGTGGAGAATTAGTTGTTAGTCATTTGAATACTGAATATAAAATAACTAGAGTTGAATCGGCGAGAAAATTAGCCAATAGACTCGCGAGTATTGAGTCCGAACTTAAAGTAGAGTATAAAGTCAGTGGGATGACAAAAGAACTGAAAAATGAAGATGCAAAGAAAATCATAGCTACGATAATTCCTAAAAATTTATTTCAATATTTCTTTTTTGACGGCGAGAAAATTGAAAAAATCGGAACAGAGATTGATAGAGGAAAAAGTAAGGAGTTTGCAGACGCTATAAGAGGAATGCTGGGCTTTAATGCTCTGTATAGTGGTAAAAATCACCTAAAAAAACTTATAGCGCAATATCAGTCAGAATATGATAAAAGCCAGGATCAAATCTTGATTGAAGCGACAAAAACTATAAGTGATTCAAACGCAACTATCGATAGTAACGATATAAGGTTAGGTGAAATTGAAAATGAAATCAAAAACTATGAACATCTTAGACTTAAAGTTAGTGAGGAAATCGCAAACAGTCCCAATGTTAAAGAAAAACAAGAACGAGCAATAGAACTTGTTGGTATAATTGAGGTAGGAACTGCAAGTGTCAATAGGACGAAAAAGGAGCTTTTTTCATTTGTAAGTTCTAATTCAACAATGTTTATTGCGTATCCTTTAATGATTAAAGCTAAATCAATAATCGATAACTCAGAAGCTTCGAATAAAGGAATTCCTGGTATTGAATCAAAGGCAATTCAATATATTTTAGAGAAAAAAAGATGCATATGCGGGTGTGATTTATTAAAAAATCCAGAGGCTATTGCAACACTGGAAAATTTAGAAAAATATCTACCACCACAAAATATTGGTTATGAAATTGTAAATTTTAAACATAGTATAGATGAAAACATAAATAAAGCACATGGTTTTTGGTTAGAATTCCAAAGTAAAAGAGAAGATCTCAAGGAAAAAGAAGATGGTTTAGAGCGCAGCAAGAAAGAAAGTAATGATATAGCTACAGCGATTAAATCATTTCCAAATATGAAAGAAAAGAAAAATAGAGAAGAAACCTACTATAACAATATCTTGAAACTTACCGAGGAATCCGGCAATCTAAAAAATGAAAATGAAAAGGCAGCTAAAGCTATTAGTCTAGCTGAAGGAAATAGGCACAAATACACAATTCAAAATGAAAAAAATAAGAAAATTGCACTTTACGAAAATTACGCAAATGAAATAGTAAAGAAAATGACAGAATATGCAGAAACTCGCGAGAAACAAAAATTAGCAGACTTAAATAAAGTAATAAACGGGATTTTTAGTGTTATTTTTAACAGTAATATGAAAATAGAAATTGATAATGAGTATAATATTAAAGTCATTAATGTTGAGGTTGGTGAATCACTCGAAAAATCTAGTGCACAAAATGTTTCAATTACATTTTCATTTATTGCTGGAATAATTAAGATGGCAAGAGAAAAAGTTACTGGATATGATGACAACAGTGATTTGGAAGAGCAGTTATCGCCGGAACCATACCCTTTAGTAATGGATGCCCCGCTTTCATCGTTTGACAAAACACGAATTAAAAATGTATGTCAAATATTGCCAGGAATTGCTGAGCAAGTTGTAATTTTTATTAAAGACACAGATGGAGATATTGCAAAAGAACATCTAACTGAAAAAATAGGATGCGAATATAGACTTCATGCCTTAACTAACACAAGCACAGAAATAGCGGAGGTGAAATAATTGGCAACGAAAAAATTATTTTTAGAGAATTATTTATTTAGAGGAGGACATGCAGCGAAAGTAAGAGAGTTACTAAAAGAGGTAGACAAAGAAACATCTGCAAAGTTATTTAACAGTGCAATAGAATTATTTATGATTTCTGCAGTTATCGGATGTATAAATAACAAAAGATCAATACCCGAAATAAGCAATGATACTTTTAACATTTTTGCTGAGCAGTTTAGTAATCATGGAGCAACATTAAGATATTTGCTCAAATTAGTCTTACTAGTTAGTGACTCAAAAGACTTAAACAATATTGATAGAATAAATAGAGCTTTTAGAGAAATAGAAAACGAAGACAATGTTAACCTATTTGAAGAATATGTGTTAGGGGGGTTAGAAGAAATTCACTCACACTTTTTTGAAGGTAATAAAAGACTTTTTTATGATGATTTTTATAGCGCACTAAAAATATTTGTAAGTGATTATAATAAATTAGAAAATGATAATCTAGATGAGTTTGACGATGATGAATTATTAGAAGACATTTTGAGAAACTAATCATTGGTAATCAAGTTCCAACAAGAATAAGTGATCAAGTAGTATTAATATATGATGTTTTTTGATATAATAATAGCATAGTATTCGATACTATGCTATTATTATTACAAAATATGAATTGGACATACACTTCCACTAAGGAGTTTTCTATGAGTTACGGACGTCATCAAAGTTTTTATTTAAAAAGACATTGGATAACAAAGGGGATAAATGCGTTGATTCATCATGATGCAGATATACTTCTAGATCGAAATGCTTTTAAATATTTGGGGATAGGGAAAAACATGCATCAGTCATTGAGATTTTGGCTTGAAGCGACAAATATAGTTTTTTTAGAAGATAAACAGCACAGATTATCTTTTTTTGGGAACTTATTAAAAGAGTATGATTTAGGTTGTAATGAGAATATTTCTCAGCTTCTAATTCACTTTTTTTTAGTTACATTCGAATATGATAAAGTAGATAATGCTAATACATTTATCTGGTTCTTTAACGATTATAGTGAAATTATGGCTACTAAAGAAACATTGTTAGAAGGTTTGGTGCAGTATGACGCAGGACAAACTTCATATAACACGTTAAATAGGGATATAGATTGCTTACTTAATACGTATACTAACTATTTAAAATCACATGCTGAAGACAAGAATGTTTCCTTATTAGCGGAATTAGGCCTTATAAGAAAAAAAGAAAGTAATATCTACTACAAAGCACCCCTAAAAAAAGAAAAGTATTCTTATGAAGCCTTTTATTTTATATTGTTATGGTTAAAGCAAAATAATTTTGATTTGAGTATCGAAAATTTAGTCAACAACAAACAAGGCTTAGGAAAAATTTTTAATTTAAATAGAATAGAAGTGATTGATATTATAGAAAAAATGAAACAAACAAGGGAATTTAATATTGATATAGTTAGGACTAATAATCTAGATACTGTCAGTATTTCATGTGATCTTATGGCAGATCAATATTTACAAAAATCATATAAGGGGGGGAATCATGAATCTTAAATCAAGTATAAATATAAAATATGATTTTTCAGACCCATTAATAATTGGAGATTATTATGCAACTACTACACATTCTAATATAATAACAGGGATACTAAACGGAGTTTTAGGGTACTCAACAGTTAGGTCACATATAGCATATGGCCCATATGGAAGTGGTAAATCTTATATAGCATCTATATTAATTGGGATGCTTTCAAAGTCATACACAAAGAGTGATATTTTTCAAATTGGATTAAAATATGAGGAAGTAGATAATGGAATCAAAAAAATAGTAAAAAAAGCAGCAGAGCATACAAAAAAATACATTCCTATTATATTGAATGGTTTTGAAGGGGATATTAATAATAGTATAATTAAAAACTTATCAAAAACTCTTAATGAGAATGAGATAAATGTAATATTTCCAGGATATACTCTAACTATAAATAACGTAGTAGATAAGTGGAAAAAGAAATATCCTGAGACTTATACTAAGTTTAGTGCACTCTTGTTTGAACAAGGTACAAGCATAAAAGAATTTAAATTAAATCTTCTGGAAAAACCAGAAATAGAAATAGAGCGATTTAGACAAATATACAGAGAATTAACATCGGGGTCAAATTTAGATATTGATTTTAATATATCACTAGTTGAAATTCTAGAATCAGTATGTAAACAGCTAGACAAAAAAAACATGGGTATTTTTCTAGTATATGATGAGTTTGGTCGATATTTGCAGGAAATCAAAGACCTTGAAGTGAACAAACTAATGCAAGACATGCAAAATTTAGCGGAACTTGCGAATAACGGACTAAACAATTTAAACATGTTGTTTATAACACATAAACCAATAAGCTATTATTTTTCATCTCTTGATCAAGCAAATAGAAGTGAGTTTTCTAAAGTTGAAAAAAGATACAAAACATATGATATTAAGAGTGATTATCTAACATTTTTGAGTATATTAACGGGTTTTATGGCAGAAAAGTTAAATCAAAATATTAACTCTATAAATGATGATTTCATATCGAAATCTAGAAAATACAATCCTTTTTCGGGAATTGTGTCTGATACAGAACTTGATAATCTAATAATCAAGAAACTTTCTCCTTTACATCCTATCACAACCTTTTTGCTTCCCAAAATATCAAGTGTTTTTGGACAAAATGAGCGCACAATGTTTTCTTTTCTAGCTGATAAAAGTAAATTCGGACTAAGTGGTTTTTTGGAGCAAAACGATTCAATTTATTATCCGGATTACTTAATTGATTATTTTTTTGCTAACATTGACGAATCAACACTAGATGATATCAAAGAGTATAGAGTTTTCAACAGTAACTTAAGCAAATTACCTACTCAAACGAGTAAAAGATATATAGAAAAGGCAATTAGAATCTATAAAATGATCATCCTATGGAAGGTAACACGAGGAGTAGGGATTATTAAAATAACCTCGGGATTTTTAGCTTTTGCGCTCGGTATTGATGAGAAAGAAATAATAAGTATTCTAGAAGAGTTGTCAAAAATAAAATATACTAAATATAATGAAATTGAAGATCAATGGGAAATATTTCAAGGTAGTTCTTTAAATTTAGATCAAGAAATACAATTTCTAAAATCCAAAATAAAAACTCAAAATATGGATTTGGAGAATATTTTAAATGAAAGGAACCCGTATAAGTATATATATTCACAAAGGCATAATAATAAGTATGAAATCACTAGGTTTGCTAAATTAGATTTTTATTTTACTCTAAAAGATATGCAAAACAAATCTGATTTAGCAGATCAAAAAATTCTAATACTTTTTGAAGAAGTCAAACATGTTTCAGAAGATACTATTTATGGAATGATGAAAATAGATGTTAGTGAACTTAAATTAATCCTTGAGCGATATTACTATTTCAATTATATGCTTCAAAATAACTCATACACATTAAATTACATCAACCTGTCCGTAGAACTAGAATTTGAGCTTAGACAACTAGAAAATAAACTAAACGAATATTATAAAAAGATATTTAAAAAGACACTATTTTATGTCAATAACGAAGATCGAACATTTAAAAACTATAAAGAAATGAGTAATTTTCTATCTGATTATTTTGATTATAAGTACAGCAAATCGATTCATATAGTAAACGATCAAATTAATATGTTTAAATTGACAAAAATACAAAGTAATTCAATCAAATTAGTTCTTGAAAAAGTTATAAATGATAATACTGATGATCTAGAAAATTTTTTCAAAGGAACTCAGCCAGCAGATTTAGTTTATTTTACAATCATAAAGAATTTAAGAGAGATTAATCAAAACCAGCATAATATAGAGGCTCTAAAATCAGATCTAGATGGTTATTTAGAATTAAACACGCAAGGGAATTTGTCAGATGTTATCGCAATTCTTACGGATGAGCCATATGGAATAAGACCAGAGGTATCAATATTACTAGGTTTATATTTAATCATCGATAAATGGAGAGATATTTTACTATTTAGTAACGGTAATTTTATACCAAGTATTAATGCGGGTGATTTATACGATAGTTTGCTAAATAATCCTGATAAATTGAAATATATTTATAGTAAATTTGACTTTTATAATAGAAATTACTTAATGGATTTAGAACAGTTGTTTGTAAACCAAAATAGTTTAGTAACAAATAAATCTCTAAGTGTTCGAGTATGTAGCGCTATGCACAATTGGTATATTACACTCCCTGTAATAACTCAGCAATTCGAAGGATTAAGCCTATCAGAGCAAGCTTTTTTAAAAATAATCGCATCCTCAAGAATTAATCCTGAGCAAGCCATAATGGGATTGATTTCATTTAGTGATGATATTAACGAGATAATATCATTTAAAAAAAGTATTGAAACCAATTTTGAAAAGTATCGAATCAAATTCGAAAGAAGTATCAAAAATGAATTAGGAGTTCATGATGAGTTACAGTGGTTAAGTGAACGAACATTAATAGAGAAAAAAAGTAGTCAGATAGTCAAAATAATTGAGAACAATTTATCATTTATTGATGAAATATGTAGTGAAATTGATAACATAGATATAACTAAGTGGACAAAAAGCAGTTTTAGTAATTTGAGAAATAGAATAATTGAAATAAATGACAACTATAAAGAAGAAACGGATTACAACTCCATTATTGTTAATGGTATCGAAAGAGCAGTTCGAGATATTTCACTGTCTAAAAAAGCAAGAATTACTTATGAAAACATTGACAATATTATCAAAGCAACAAAAAAATACATGACAGATTCAGAAATAGACAAGATAATTTTTGATTTGTTAGAAAAGTACGTGAGGTAAATAAATGGAACAAAAAATCAAGCATGTTGTGCTATACAGTGGAGGAGCATCAAGCGCCTACATTGCGAAATGGGTTGTTGACAAATATGGATTAGAAAATTCGATATTATTTTTCACAGATACTCTTTGGGAAGATGAAGATAATCTAAGGTTTATGGAAGAATGTGCCTCATATATTGGAATAGAAATTACAAAAGTTGTTGATGGAAGAACACCAGAAGATGTGTTTTTTGAAGACAAATACCTAGGAAATGCAAGGTTTGCTAGATGTTCTGAAGAACTAAAAGTGCGTCAAACATTAATATTTATTGAAGAAGTAAGAATGAGTGGTTTTGAGCCGATTTTATACTTTGGTATTGGACCACATGAAAAGCATAGAGCAGAAAGTCTTACTAAACACTATGAGCACTTTCCAATTGAGCCCGTGAAGTGTGAGTTTCCAATGATTGACTCGATTAGTGAAGATATCAAAGCAAAAATAATAATTGAGAATGAATGGGGTATTAAATTACCTAGAATGTATGAACTTGGCTTTCATCATGCGAATTGCAAAGGAAGATGTGTTAGAGGTGGATTTCATCATTATGCGAACTTATATTTAGAATGGCCTGAAGTTTATGAAGAACAAGAAACAATGGAAGAAAAATTTAGAGTGCAGTTTAAGATGGACGTTTCAATGATGAAGAAGAATGGAAAACCATACACTTTAAAAACCCATCGGGAAACACTTCTAGAGAAAATGACTAAAGAAGAATTGATTAAGTATGCCAAACAAAAAGATGATGAAGGAATACCATGTTTTTGTTCGTTTTCTTGAGAAAAATTTACTGCTTGCTAAACTCAGTTTAACTGTTATTAGGCAAAAGGAAAAGACCACAAAGTGTGGCCTCATAAGATTCAATCTACTTTTGTGGATTGGATTTTTTTATGTAATATACAAAGTGTAGATTGTAGATATTTGCTTTTTAAGATCTTTTAGAGGGATGTTATCAGAGATTAATAGATAATCTTCATTAGTTGTGTTAGAGTTTGATAGTAGAATACCTTCTGTTAGTTCATCAGAAATATGGATTTTTTTTGTAACATTAAACACGATTTCTTGAGAAAAATGTTCTTTCTGCGATAAAACATCATGAAAAATCCTAAAACTACGATGAAAGTTCTTTTTTCTTAACCAATTCGACATATAAGCATCATTAATCATCTGATAATCGTTATCATTTTCTGATTTGTTAACCACATATAACGCTGTTGTGACTAAAAAATCTGTCATATAGGATCTATAGGGAGACTCGAAAATCTCATTTAATCGCTTAAATGTAGAAAAAGGTATCAACACTGATCTATGCTTTAGCGGTCCTTCATTGATGGCATTTGCTATGATGATATCCAATGTTACTATCTTATTGTCATATTTGTTTTTCATTCCAGTCATGCTAAAGAACCTGTTTTTAGTTAATCCAGGTAGGTAGCCATCAGACCAATTTAGTATCGATTTTTCAATTCGAGAAACTGTGCTTTTATAGTCTTTAAGGTGTGCTTCTGTGGACTTGATTTCATTAGATTCTATCCGCTTGATCAAATTACTAAACGCAGTATGGGCATCTTTCATATAATCATAAAATCTGCCATTTCCATATTTTCCAATGAGTTCATTTGGAGTTTCAACAGCTATTAATTGGTCTGAGCACCAATCAAGCAAATATTTCTCCGTGTCAGAAACTCTTTTCTTTAAAACTGCATCATCTAATTCAGTTAGTTTTTCGATGTCATTTAACTCATGAAATAAGAAGCGTCTTGCAATGATTGTTAGTGCTCTATCAATTCCAGAACGCTTTGTTATGGACTCTAGCAACAATCTTCCATATATTTCACCACTCTTAAATCTTGGTTTAGCGCTGTTTACAGATAAAGTCAAATCTCTCGTATAGTCATAGTATTCTTTGAATTCATTGAGCATATTATTCTAATCCTCCATTGGATTTTTCAACAACATGATTCAACATGGTGCTCTTTGCGAAAGCAAACATGAACCGCATTGATTTGTCGAAATCTCTAAGTGCATAGAAATACTTTGTTTCATCATTTCTTGAGACTTTATGCAAAGCAAAGAGTCTATCAAGTTCAGCATTGATATACTTTGTTGTATGCAATCGTATGCTCCATATCGGCTGAAAATGCTCATCATCATACATGAACTTATTGCAAGTTGAGAATATAGCTGAAATATCATCTAAATCATCAAGTTCAAAACTAAAGAACTCATTTTTCAGTTTACTGAGAGCTGTTACAATTTTTTTGACATAACCTTTTGCTTTTTCATAATCTGAGGTATGCTCAATACTTGTTCCATCAATATAAGTTTTGATTAGCTTATTTGAAGTGTATCCTTTTGCTTGTGCATCTTCCATGAATTTCTTCATTTTATCGCTAAAATCTAACTTGTTTCTATTGAATATCATCTCTAAGAGCGCTTTATATCTTGAGATAGAATCGAAATCCCTGTAATCCGCATCCATGGTGTTTTCAAGACTTAGTATAACTTCGCTTAAGATTAGGTATAAAATCTTATGCCCTGAATGGGTGAAGTTTGTAAGTAAAGAGACTTCGTCCTCATTTAACTTATTCTTGAAGTACTTCAAAAGAAGTGCTTCTTTTTTTTCTTGTTTTGACATCAAGTGCCAATCATCAGTGATAGTTAAATCACGAATTTCCACAAGATCTTTAGTGCTCATATCAGAAACCTTTAGTAACAGGTTATCTAATGCAATAATCATAGAAATGTTATCATACTGAAGACTTAGAATGTATTGAAGCGTGGATTGAATTTTGTTATCAAAATACGGTTTAGGTTGCATTGTATAACTTAAACGCTTATTACAATCCAGATAAGCAATCACAAGTTTTGAAATGTCTTTGATGAGAGATATGTCTAGATCTTGCTTCCAATGAGGGTTCATTTCAAATTTAAAACGAACGATGTTGCTATGGTTCTTTTTGAAATCAAGCTTTTTTCGACCAACTTCAATTAAAACCTGTTCTGCATTATCCTTTAAATAATACAAATTTGGACTATCACTTTTAATATAGAAATTGACATTTTCGTTCCGGTTTATTTCAACTTTCGATTTATAGTCTATAAAAGGATTACTAAATACAGGAGCTTGATAGTACGGTGCTTTACCAGATTTCACTGCATCGATTTCTAACGCGATGACAAAAGACATTTTCTCTGCAATTCTTCTATGAAAGTCTCTTCTTTCCATATTTGAATCGTTTTCGTTATAAGCAAAAATACTGTGTGAAAATGCATGATTACTCATTAAACCAATTCGAGTAGAAAAAGATTTTTTAGTCGAGTCATAAAGCATATCTTGTGTTGGATGGGTTTTGTTACCCTTTAAAGAAGGGAAGTAGAGTAACCTTTTCTGATTGATTGATTGTGATCTTTGAACCCCCTTAGTATAGATATCATTTGAAATGATTCTTACAATATCTCCATCAGTATCTGCTGTTTGCATGGCAAGCATTTGATTTGCGAATGTGTTAAGCATAATCACTCCAGTTAAATGAGAGAAGTATTCTTCACGAAGACTATTATTATGTTTTGGTATTGGCATAGCATAAACTAGTTCTTTAGAAGTGATATGTGGATTTCTGAGTATCGAATAGTATTTTGACTGATCATAATAAGGATATTCACTAGGTGCATAAAACATATTTGATAATTCAGTAAATCCTGTTCTATAGAATGCGCCATCAGTAATTTGATTGAGCAGTTCAAGTAAATCACCAGATAGTATTTTTACTCCACCTTCAATTTGAATTCTTCCGGTCTTCATGTTTCTTAACAATGTTTCAGCGTAGGACTTAACACGATTTTGATAGATATCGTCATGAATAAAGTCATTATTTTTTGCTAGTATTTTTATTAATAGTTCTTGTTCACTCGCATCACTTTGATAATCGTTATCAACATCATAGTATTTAAGTGATTTGATAAAGTAACCAACTTGCTTATTTGGATTAGCTACAAGATTGATATAGTTGAGATTTCCTCTTGTAAGAAGCTTAAAAAAATCTGTTTGTGTTAATGCAGGAGTATGTAACACCTGATAGTTAAGTATGGTTTCAAATTCTTGATCCTCAAACTGGTCTGTGTTTGTTATGTACAGGGCATGATGAAACTTATGAAAGTAATCAAAATACTTTTGCATGGGTAGTAGCGGTGAGTTAAAATCCTTATTGAATCTTGATTGAATCCATTCATAGCATTTGAACTGACTTTTAGTTAAGATGATTTTGATTTGACTTACTTCACGATAATTTCCAAAAATATCTCTAATACTTGTTATTTTTCCCTCTTTACACCATTTTTGAAAATCTATCGCATGTAAAACACCTTTAACAAAAGGAAGTCTAAATTGCACACTGTAATGATAAGGTGGTTCTTTGATTGACAAATTCACTTGATTAATATGCTCAAGATATTCTTTGTCGATAAAACCTTCCCCATCGAACATATTCGAAATGGTTTTGATGTTCACATTCTCTAAGACAATTAGTTCATCATCATCTTTTAGATGGTTCATGCCTAATAATATGATGATTTTTTCATAAAGCATGTTGTATTCATCTAATACGATATCATCCATTTCATTCAAGAGGTCAGTTGGTCGTTCTGAATAAAACTCGAGTGTGCTATTTATGGCATCTCGTAGATCTTTATATATGATAGAGAATTCAAAAGAGCTGTACTCGTGTTTTAGTTTTGAGTTATAAATTATAGCCCAATGAAAAAAAGACATATTTTCCATGTAATTACTCTCATTAGTAAAAAACATATCATAAAGCATTTCTTTTACAAGTGATCTACTTAATGCAGTAGTATAGCTATCAGTAACTGAAGTTTTATTATAATCATTAACAATAACAACACTTTCAGGGCTCAGTTCAGGTAGTTCTACTCTGATTCCACTGCTCAAATACAATCCTTGGTATGCTTGGAGCTTGCTGATAGAGTATTTTTGATTTTCATGAATCATATCAAAGTTGATTCTTTCATCAAGCAGAGATTTCAAATCATACCTAATAAACGACAGAGTAGAACGTCTACCCATGCTACCAGACTTAAGAAAAGGTAGAAGATGAATAGTCTTTTGATGACTTGACTCAATTATTAGACCATAAGTAAAGATTTGATGAGCGATTTTATCATAGAGAGCTTTTTTTGTATGATTTTTAGCAGTAAAAACACCAGTGAAATCAATATAAATCAAAACATCTTTCAAGAAATTATTTGTTTTAATGATTGAATCGACATGATCTTCCAAATAGAGTTTTCGATCTTCAATGAAGTCCTCAATATTATGATTCAGTTCATAAAGTGTTCTGCTGATTTGATAAAAAAGTGCATTCTCTTCAATCGTGCTTAATTTTATCGTCAAGGATTTTGATTCTCTTGAGCTCAATAGTGGAATAGTATCCTGTTCCATTTTCTTAAGCATCAAGATCTCAATGATTTTTCGCGCACTCAAAGTCTTAATGATATACCTGTAATTCACAAAACCACCACCTATTGACTCTATTATACTACAAAATTATTGTATCTATGTAATTAGTATACCCGTTGATGAAAATTTATAAAGATTTAGTAGACCCAAATTTAAGGAGGTGGTTCATATGGTCTAAACATGCCGACACATTGTCGGCTTTTTTTGTTTTACAGGCATTGCAAACAATAAAAAAGAAAATGGAGGATTAAAAAAAATGATCAAAAAGAATGGATTTATGATTACAAGTTTAAAAGGGTACCTAACAAGTGTACCAGTTGGTTTTGTGACTTTATCTATGGAGGTAAGAATTTATGGCTAAGTTTGGTCTTATAATCGCAGATACGATTAATGAAGTTTATATTGGTGTTACAAGTACGGGTGTTAGACATCTTATGGGTAAGACAGGATTTGAAGCGTTTAGCTTTTTCGATAATAAAGATTCTGCCGATATATATGAGGTTTCGGATATTGCTTTAATGATTCAAATGTTAACTCGATTTCAGTATTATTGGCTAGATAAGAGAGGTAGCTTCAAAGCATATGGTAAGAAGCACCATAATGTAATGGACTATATCTTTGATCACTACAACGAGTTCAAAGTGATGAGAATCTCAGATTTCAATGATAAGCTTTACCAAATATTTAAGTAGAACATAAATGAGCAATGCCTTTATCGGTTAAGGGCATTGCTCTAAATAAAAAAATAGGAGGAATTTAAAAAATGATTAAAAATGTTAAATGTGCGTATTGCGGTAATGAAGGGTACAATCCAAATGTACCAGTGGGTCATGTTATAGATACATGCAATGATGAAAAGTGCTTAAACAGAAGCTATGGCGTTATAGGATTCAAAGATGGCGACATTCAAAACTTTCATGCAAGCAACTTATACCATGTTCATCCTGAAGCTTTCTTAAGACCCATGATAGAAACCATTAATATGGACTCTAGTCAAATTGAAGTGAATGATTTAATCGCGTTGATGCTGTATGCTTATAGCATCCATGATTACGGATTGCTTCAAAATGTAATCAGTTTTCCAGAGGTTTCAGATACACCTGAGGCAGATTACTACAAAAGTAAAATTTTCTTTAAGAAGTTAAATAATCATGCCAAAGGGGTTAAACACCTAAGATTATCTGCCGAAGAGAACTATGCACCTGCGATGGCAGAATACGGATACATCTTAGCTTGTGGCCTGTATGGTGTTGTAAAGAATGTGAATGTCGGATTAGAGTACTTAATTGATGCTGCAGATGCTCACGAAACCCTAGCTGGAGTATATCTGGCTACAGTTTATAAAGAGGGAACCTACAAAAAGAGTGCTTATAGCGATTTAGACCATGAAGATTGGTATCGATATATTGCTCTAGGCGTTCCAATGCATGATTCGATGGTGCATATCGTATTAGGGTATTTCCATCATGCAGGTCTGGGAAGCGAGTTAAACCAAGAACTCGCTTTAAATCACTTTCGATTTGCAGCAAACGATGATTATGTTGTTGCTATGGGGTTTATCGTTCATATACTTTATGATTACTATAATCATGAGGATGATCAAATAAGACAAGAAATCATGTTATATGCATCTAAGTATCTAGAAAAATCATTGGACAAGAGTATACCCGAATATGCTAGAGTTAAGAACATCTATGAGATAGTTCAAATCAAGCATTAATTTTTTAACCATTATACCCAATTTAAGGAGGTGAGGCCAATGATTTAGGTATGCTGAAATCATTCAGCCCTATAAAATTTTTAGCCTTTTTAGTAAAAAAGCGCACAAACATACATAAGAAAGGATCAAAACATGGGAGAGGCCAAACGGCTTCTCCCTTTTTTGTTTTGAACAGGTAAAGTTTAATGAGTTATATGATTCAAAATTTTTCCACAGGTATGATGGATTATGTTGATTCCAAAGGAAATCTCATCCCATCAGTTTGTAATCGGATTGGTGTTAAATCAATCATTAAGTTCATTGATCGTCCAGAAATCGATACACGAGTTTTAATTGAAATCTTTCAGAAGAATCAGACGATTGAGTTCATTGTTCCCTTTGCGTCAACCATCAAAAGCCAAGAGAGTGTCTTGGAAGTTCTAAGCAGCAGAGAATTTTTCATCAGCCATAAATACACCAACGGTCTAAGAGACTATCTAGTGCAGTCAGCTCAGCAAGCACAGAACCAAGGACAATATCAGTATTACCACGAAACATTAGGCTTTCTCAAAGAACCCGGTCAAAAACCAGTATTTCTATTAGGTGATACAAAGCTTCCGAGTGGACGCACATCACTTTTCAATGATACAAACATTAATTTTAGAGCTGGTTCAGCTCATGACTACGATACATTCATGGATACTGCAATACTACCCTATCAGAGCATGCGGTTTGCACTGGTATTGGGTTTATCATCAGTCATGTCAAGCTATCTTAAAGACCATGCAGATGTTGGAACCATGCTTATTAACTTATCAGGAGCAAGCAGTACCGGTAAAACAACAACCGCACAGTTCATTGCTTCACTTTGGGGTGAACCCAAAGTAAGCAACCTAGGATTAGTTAGGACATTCAATAGCACCTTAAATGCCCTTATGCATAGCTTAAGAGGGGTATCTGGTGTCCCAGTAACATTAGACGATGCCACGACCAGTGGTTTCAAGAACCGAACTGAACTCATCTATCAACTTGCACAGAGTGAGCCTAAACTTCGTATGGCTTCTGGAGAGGAGCTAAGGGATCAAGGGCTTAATTGGTCAGGAGCGATTTTCATTACATCTGAGACACCAATCATTACTGATTCTGAAAGCAGAATGGGTATAGTATCTAGAGTCATCGATACGGATGGCTTAGTCTTTACACAGACAGCCGAACACGCAGAGGATATCAAGAGGTTCATTGCTACCAATTATGGTCACATAGGCAAAAGTTATGTAAGAGCACTTAATCATAAGACGGAAGAGGAACTTCAAGCACTGTATGATGCATGCAAGGTATATGTGTTGTCTAAGCTTACAGTTAAAGATAGTCTTACCTCTCGTATTGCAAGCAAGCTTTCGATTGTATATATGACTGCAAAACTTGTGAAGGAACTTCTACAGTATGAGCTGCTTGATTCAGAGGAAGTACTGAACTACATGGTATCCAAAGACCAAGCGGAAGTTCAGCAAAGACATATTGGTGAGAAAGCTCTTGAAGCCATCAAAGTCTTTATTACAGAGAATCATAGGCACTTTGAAAAGCTTGATGAGCATTCAGTACTCCACATGTCAGCTTCAGGAGCACTTTATGGACACTTTCGATATCTTCATGATAAACTCCTCGTCACGATTCCAACATCCAGAGTTGAAGATACACTTAGATCTAACTACATTTTTGATACGAGAGTCATCTATGCATATTGGCATTCTCATAATATTATCCAAAAGCGTGAGGATCGTTACTCTATCAGCGATACACGACTGAAAGTTAGAACCATCAAGTTTGAGTTTAGTTGGGATGATGAAACGCTAATTCCTTGGTATTCATCACCTATTACCGACGAGCACCAACAACCAGCTGAGCCACCTAGATTTGAATTAAATTATGATACTAATATTGATTATATCTTTGATGAGGATGAAAACCATGAAGATTAACATCAATCGTGAGACACTCAAATCTATTCAGGGATCAGCGAGCTTTAAGAAAGATATTAGAGCATCACTAAAGAAGTATAAGGGAAAACTAGCTGTTGATCAGTTGGTTTTCTTTTGTTTAAGTCAAGACATTAGAAAGGGTAACCAAAAACATGAATAAACCAAGTAAAGTATCACTAAATTTGAATGAATTAAATTACCTCGTCGATATATACAGGTTTTCTATGTATTGCCACACAGTGGACACGAACTCTGTATCAAGGGTACTAGAAACGCTGATACATACAGACGATCTTATGAAGCATTCAAGAGTTAAGACACTAATCATGATTCACGACTTTTTCAGTATCGAGGAAGACATAATATCATGGGAGAATTACTTAACCAAATCAATCAACAAAGCAAATACCAAGGCTCAATCGGAATGGCTTAAGAAGTTTAATGATTGGAAGGATCAGTCACTTATTGATCTTGCTGAAGAATTGATTTATAGGACGAAAGCAACATTTGACATTGATCAATCAAATAGAGAGCGGCTAATCAGATTTTTGGCCGAAGCTTTGATCGAAGATAGGCCAATACAAGCATACTTTGACAAAGTCAAAGCATCATATGTTGAACTTGTCGAAAAGGCCATGCACAAGTTGTTAGTGTCCCCAGATATGGACCTTTTTGCATGGTCTAACTATGAAGATGGTATTGAGTCGCATTATGTGTGTACCAATGCTAAACGACTTGAAAGCATCACTGACGGTGATGTGCATGAAATCGGCAAGATACTTGATGGCAATCATTCACACTTAACCTTTAAGGGACGAAAAGACGGGTTCTCAAATGCAGTGAAGCTATATTTGAGACTAAGGTCATAATTAGAAACTAATAGCAAAAAGCTATGATAGATGTTTCAGCATCTCATCATAGCTTTTTTTGGTTTTTAAATCAACCACGGGATGCGTGGATAGACATCCTCTATATCAAAGAAAGGTAGGAAAAATCACATGACAGAAAAGTATTTTATAAAAGAACTGACTCGTATGATGAACGAAAACATCATTTTATTTGTACATGAAAGCAAGCCTGTTGAGTATCTCATCATGAAAAAGGGCACCAGTTTTGATGTGTTCGAACAAAAGATCCCAATGATCGTGTATAAGAAACTTTTAGACAATGCATCTTATACTGATGTAGTCGATTTTTTTAAGTGCAGTTAAAAGGATAGAAAGATAAGTAATGAATAGAGCAATCTAGTCAAGAGAATTAGGTTGCTCAAAACTAAAAAAATTAAGGAGAAAAATAACAAATATGAATCAATTATTAAAACAAGAAGCAGTAAGAAGAATGAAGAAGTTAAATTTAATGGATGAAGTGATAGAAGACTTCAAAGAAAGAGATTTATTATACAAATCAGAGAGTTTTGGTATTCTTTCTTGGCTTAATGAAGAAGAAATAGAAAGAGTAAAGAAATTTGAAGAGCAGTACGCCTCAGGTGATGCTCTAGTTTTTCATATTATCACACAATTTTCAGATGAGGGACTACTATATACCTATCTCTATGTGTCAAGAGATGATTCAACACCCTATTATAAAGATATGTTTGATGAAAATTTAAAGACTAATGTTGTATTCACATATCTCGATGCGGGTGATACAGACTACACTTCAGAACATGGGACCGAATACATTGAACCATCAATTGGTGGGCTTAGAATTCCTTATGTTGCATGCATTGAAGACTATAAAAGACTAACTAAGTTTAATGAAACGGAAAAAGAATAAAATAAGATTTCAATAGGCTATCCGTTGACTCGGATGGCCTTTATAAAATTGCATATTAATGCGGAAAGAGAGAAAACATGGCAAAAATTTTACATTTTTTTAGAAAATATAGATTATATGATAGAGGTCAAATCGATGACATTGATTTTGGATTGAGTGAATATTACACGGGTAACTACATGCGTGATATGGCAGAGCTTATTATAAACTCAATTGAAGTTTTGGAGGAGGAAGATTTAGAAGTAATTCATAACTTCTATGAACAGTATGCAGATCAGTTAGAAAGAAAGTATCACAAAAATTTCTATGAACTCATATATGAGCATGAGCTTATCAATAGATTATCTGATGAAATCATTGAGGTAATTAAGAACGGACTTGATCTTCTTCTTTTAGTAGAGAACAAGCGTATCACTAGGGATTATTTTATTTATCGTGCTGAAGAACAGGACTGGTTAGATACATTTGAACTAAACTCAAAAGAAATCCATGATATTGGCATTACAGGAACTGATATCATAGATGCAATTTCAAAATTTAAAGATGGAGACAGTTGTGAATGGATAAAGTTTTATATCAATCATAAACTAGATAATAATCCTAGTGATATCCTAAACTGGACAAATGATGCAGCATTCATGTTGTTTCTAAGATTGAATTAGATCGATTTGTAAATATATATTATAAATTTGAAGAAGGCAACAACAGCTTTTGTCGTTGCCTTTTTACACTTATCCAAGGAGGAAAGATAGATGAGATGTTCAATATGTGATGAACAACTAACAGGTGATGAACACAATGCAATGCCAGTAACAACTGGTTCATGCTGTGGGAGATGTAACAGTAACATTGTTATTCCTTTTAGATTGTATGAGTTTGGAAAAAACACACAAGAAGGCCTTGTAATTAGCCCTGATTTCACCATGAAGATAATAAAACCCGAAGGTGAAAAGTTTAAGCTTAAAGAACTTCAAAAAGAAGTTCAGGGGTATATCGAATATTATCCCGTCAACAATCATAAGTATAAAGTGATTGTGAATGAAGAAGGTTTATTGATGCGACTACCTATGAATAGACTATCGAGCAATATGTTTGGGATTCATGCTGTAGGGAATGTATTAGTTATCCCAACCAAACTATTAGAATGAGAGGAAAAAACGAATGAGTGTTATCGTAGGTATCATCCACAAAGGAGTTGTGTATATCGGTTCAGATAGTCAATTAACTAAAGGAGGTACAAAGAAAAACTACAACCATCCAAACAATAGGAAGATCTGGCATCCCGACGGCAGAGAACATTTGTTAATGGGATCATCAGGGGTACTAAAAGGTATCAATACTATCAAGAGTATAAATGGCATCATCGATCAAAAAACATTATCAGAGAACACACTTAACTACAGCTTTGTGGTGAGAAATGTCGCAAGAAAAATTATGGAGAGTATGGAAGAGGTTAAACTGATTGACTCCAAAGACTACAACCCTAAGATGCTTAATGAATTCCTATTCGCTAACAATGACGAACTTTTCATGATTGGAAGCGATGGTTCAGTGCTACAAATCGATGACTTTACCGCGATAGGGTCAGGGGCAATTGAATCTATTGGGAGTTTACTATCAACTGAAAGTGAAGAACCTAGAACTAGAATCATCAAGGCTATTGAAGCAGCAATTCAAAACGATATTTATGTTGGTTATCCGATTGTAATTATGAGCACAAAGAATCAAAGCGCAGAAATCATTCAAGGTAAAGAATAATGAGAGACAAAGATATTATTGTTTGCTCATCATCAAGAGAGAGGTGAAACATCTTGAAGAAAAATAGACAATACCAAGTTGCAAATACAGCTCAATACAATCCAGTTCAAAAGAGAAGATACCCACCACAGAAACATAAACAGCAAACACAAGGGCCTGTCATAAACGGAAACTTCTTTCAAGGAAACCTCGCACAAAACATGAAGTTTGGCGGAAAAGATCATGACTTATCAGGATATGTGGTACGCACTGTTGTTATGAAGGACAAATTTGGAAATTTACAAATAGCCAAAGAAAAGCAGTTCTTTAATAGTTCAAAACACGGAATGAGAGTAAGAGTCAATGATGATAACGAGAAAGACTAGCAAAAATGAAGTATTTCACTTAGTAGAAATTAAATTAGTTAAGAAAAAAAGAATTCAGCAGTTTGAAAATAGAATTGGTAGCCCATCAGATGCAGGAAACTTCTTCCAAAGTATGATTTCAAACAAAGATCGAGAATGGCTTTGTGCAATTGGCCTCGACATTAAAGGATATGTCAATTATTTAGAAGTTATTCATATTGGAACACTTAATCAAGCATTAATTCATCCCAGAGAAGTTTTCAAATCAGCTATCATTACAAACTGTAACGCAATTATACTAGCGCACAACCATCCGAGTGGAAATGTTGAACCATCTGATGCAGACAGAATCGCAACGAAAACATTAACAGATGCAGGGAAACTATTAGGAATAGAAGTTTTAGATCACCTCATCGTATCAGATCACAACTATTATTCGATTAAAGAAAATAAAACATATTATGGAGGAAAAAATATAAATGGAGTATAAACTCATAGAAAGCATCGTATTGAATGGACCGATGATGATTAGGATGGAAGGTAATCACATTATTATCAATGCATATCAACACGAAACAAGAATAGAATATTCGCCAAAAGATCAACCGGATCCTATTGAAGGGATAACGGGACATAGAAAAGGTAGCCAAGCATTCAGCATCACATCAGACATCTATGATTGTTTAAATTTAAATTTTAAAGAAAAAAATTTAGACTCTAATACAATGCGTGATATATTTACTGCACTTTTTGAATCTAGCATTCAGTTCATAGCAAAGGTTTCTAGTGAAGAAAATACATCGGTATTGATTCAAAATAGTTTCGATGAAAGAAATATGTATTTTCTATCAACAATTGGACTACTAGATGATGCAAGAATAATTTTTGCAGAGATAAAACCAAGCACTAAGAAGAAGAGTAAAGTGAAAAATGATGCTTAATCAATGCATATTTATCGGACATATTAACAAGATCGTTATGTATAATGAAAAAGGTGTTCAATTGATGCTTAAAATCGCTCAACAAGGTAATCAGAAAGATACTTTTGTATCAATTGAAATACCAGATGTACTCGTCAGCAAAGAATACTTTGAAGTTAATAAACTCATTGCAATAAAAGCAAGATTAGAGAGTGATGATGGATTGAACTACTCATTCTTAGTCGAAAGAGTGACATTACTAGGAGGAAAAGAGAGTGGATCATAAATATACCTTTAATCCACAGACCAGATATCTTACCAGAGGAATCAGTGAGTTAGTACCACTAGAGATACAATTATTTATGTGGTCAGAAATAGAAAAAATTGCGAAAAATGAAAAAGTGGATTATCTTCAAGTTTTTGAATTTAAAGTAAAAGAAAATCATATAGAGATAGAACACAGACAAGAAGTACCAGAATACAAGATGATTCATAAAATAAAAAAATTGGATCAATACAAGAGTCTTGATAAAATCAAGATATTCGTGATAGATGATATAGATCATAGTACAATGCTACTATCATCTGAATACTAATTAGGAGGAATAGAAATATGCCAAAAGCAAAATACAAACCAGAAAACAATATTAAGTCAATCGATCAATTATCTGTTGCAAAACTAGTCGCAACTCACTTAGGCTTGTCATTAACAACAGTAACAGAAGTGATTGAAATGGAACAAAAGTTAACAATGGAATTTGTTAGAGATGGATACAAAGTAATTAAAAAGAATTATATTACATTCACACCGATCAAGAAGCCAGGATACATCATGAAATCAAAACTCAATGGAGAAAACTACGAAATTCCTGAGAGGATTACTGTAAAATCAAAACCAGGATTAGGATTTAGAGTGTTTGTTTCGGATCAAAGATCAAAAATGCCTAATAAAATATGTAGATTTGTAGACAAGAAGAGTTCATCACCCGAACAAGTAATTGATAGTACCGTTGCTTAAGAGGGCTTAATAACATGAACGAAAGAGTAAGATTAGGGAACAGAATCAAATATTTGAGAAACAAAAAAAAGATATCAAGAGGTGAACTGAGCTTACTTTCAACTGTGAACTATACTACATTAATGAATATTGAAAATGGACGTACAAACCCCAAACTAGATACTCTATGGAGGTTAGCAAAATTTCTTGAAGTTAATCTTAAGGAGTTCTTTAATGATGGAGAAAAGTAAAAGACGTAACATTGTTGTCGATAAGGATATAGTACTACTACTAGCTGAGCGTACTAGTGTATCAATAGAGGTAGTACATACCATATTGCATTACTACGAAAGAATAATACTCCATAAAGCAATGAAAGGTGATAACATCATAGTTGGTAGACTCTTCCGTATTTTTCATCTAAAAAACAATGTTTATATAGAACTTACAGAAACAGCAAAGAAATACATAGATAAAGGGAGGGTCAAATGATCCTCTCGTATTATCTAGAAACGGCCTAATAAAGACATATATATAAGTGATTAACTTTACATGTAACAATCAATAAATGTAATCTTGAATTGTTACCCCGTAGTATTAGGGGTAGTAATAATAACACTACTCAGCTATTACCCCTAGTAATACATAGATAACTTATTGTAGTTATAGTACTAGATTAGATATAAAATAGTTTCGAAAATAACATGCAATAACGTATAATAATATAGAGGTGGTTAAATTGAGAAAACTGAGTAACGACGAGATTAAAGTTATTAATAGCATACAGGCATCTATAGGCGAGAAAATCCCTACTGCTATTTATGCTAGAAAATCCAAAGAAGATAAATCTCAAGAAGCACTTGATACTCAAATTAATCATTGTCAAGAGTTCATCAATCAGAGCGCACAACATCTTAAACTAAAAAAAGTATATCAAGAAGATAACGTATCGGGTATGACAATCGACGGGAGAAAAGAATTTAAAAAGCTCATTGATGCCATAGACGAAGGATTCATAAAAGCTGTATTAGTTAGTAAGTGGGATCGTTTTTCAAGAAACTCAACAGACTTAAAAAATCTTAGAGAATCATTTAGTAAAAAAGGTGCAATCGTTATTGCAATTGAGGACACCGGTGAAATGAACGCTGTTGCTAATCTTCAATTTGAAATCATGGCCGCGATCAATCAATACTATGTTCATAAAATTTCAGAAGACACAAAATCCGTTTTAATCAATTTAACCTCAAAAGGTCATTCTGGAGGAGGCGTTGCAAACTACGGTTACGAGTATGATGAAAATAATAGACTGGTCATTCGTCCAGATGAGGCAGCAATTGTTGCTGAGATCTACGATAAATTTGAATTGAATGCAACCTATGAAGAAATTATTGAAGATTTTAAGATGAGAAATATTACCACAAGAAAGGGAAATAATTTTACTCGAAGTACATTACACAGCATTTTAACAAACGTCAAATATTATGGAGTGTACCGGTATAATAGGCAAGACAGACAGCAAAGTCAACTAACAAAAAAACACTTTGATGAAGTTTGGTTAGAAGAAGGTATAGAAACACCGATTATTACGAAAGAACAATTTGATGAAGTCCAACGAATTTTAGAAGGTCGAAAAAAGACCAAGAAAAAATCAGATTATTTACTTACGGGTATTTTGGAGTGTGAATACTGTGGGAATAAGATGACAGGATCTTCTCAATTCAATGGGAAAAATAAGTCAAGAAAAAAATATTATATTTGTTCAAATCATTTAGCTAGATACGGTAAGACATGTAAAAATATGGGTATTGAGGCTGATTTAATTGAGAATCAAGCCAAGCAAGTGGTTCTAGATACTGTCAATATATATATTAAGCAAGGAAAACTGGATGAATCATCGTTTACATCAGCATTAAAATCTAAGCAAAGATTAAAATCATCATTTAATAAATCAATTGATAATTTAGAGCAATCAAAAAATCAACTTATAGATCGATTAGTGGATCCAAATACAAGAGAAAGCTTAAGAGTAGATCTTGAACAAAGAATTGAAAAAAGAAATGAAGAGATAAATGAGTTGAGTAAAAGAGTAGAAATAGTTGATGAAATGATAGCTCAGTATAGTATAATTTTGAAACGACAAACAATCACATCAATGTCAGCTCAAACTTTATTTCGAAATGAAACCATCACAAAACAATTAATAAAAAACGTAATAAACAGTATATCAGTTAGTAATGATGGAATAGAAATTACAATTTTAGAAAAATAAGACAAGAAATCCTAAGATTAGGGTTTCTTTTCATTTAGGAGAAATTTTATATGAAACGAACAGCATGCTGTTATTGTAGATATTCATCTGATAAACAGCAACAACAAAGTATCGATTATCAATTAGATAAAATTCAAGAATTTTGTTTAAAGCACAATATCACACTATTACATAAATACATTGATCAAGCGACAACAGGGACCAACGACAATAGAACAGATTTTCAGAAGATGATTGAGGATTCACAATATGCACAGTGGGATTACCTAATTATTTACAATTATTCAAGATTATCGAGAAATGTAGAAGACCAAATGTTCTACCAAAAACTTCTTAGACAAAGAGGGGTAATGGTCATTAGTGTTGAAGAAAAATTTGATAGTTCACCAGAAGGAGATCTGTTCAATTTGATTACAGCTGGAATTAATGAGTATTATTCGAAAAATCTAGCAAAACGTTCATTCGGAGGTGTTATGCAAAATGCACGCAAAGGATTAGCAATAGGGGGAATTCCTCCTTTGGGATATGAAGTTGGAAAAGACAAGAAATACGTGGTTAATGAAAAAGAAGCTGAGGCTGTACGTATAATATTTAGCAAATACGCTGAAGGATGGACATATAATCAGATCAATAGATTTCTAAATGAGAATGGGTTTGTCAGTAAAAAAGGCGGCGAGTTTCGCGGGCACTTTGTAGATACTCTAACAAATAGAAAATACTTGGGTGAATATGTGTTTAACAAAACGTCAAAAGAAAGTTCAAGAGGCTCAAGAAAATACAGAGACAAAAATGAAGATGAAATAGTGAAGATTGAAGGTGGAATGCCCCGAATTATAGATGAAAAAATATATTCATATGTTCAACATCGATTGAAATACGCAAGAGCTCTTCATCGAAAACCAGCTAGATTAACAAAGTATCTTTTATCAGGAATACTTGTTTGTGGAATATGTGGGTTTGCTTACAATGGTGCGTCATCTTTTCCAAAAAGACTAAAAAAGCCTAATTTTTACTACAGGCACTATAGACCACATAAAGATTTATGCAAATATGATGATATCCAATCTAAGCATTTAGATAGTTGGGTCATGAAATTTGTTATACCGAGATTGTTTGACTATGAGAAAATAAAAGAACTACAATCAACTATCAACAGTCAAGTAATAGAAATTAAGGATCATTTAAAATTAAAACTAGGGACGTTGTACTCTGATCTGGAATTGATGAAGGTAGATCTAAAAGATAAAACCGATAGTATAGCGGAAGCGAAAATGACTATGTTTATCATAGACGAGATTAAAGACTTAAAAAAGAAAATCCAGTTAAAAAATAAAGAAATTGAAAGTGAAAATAGAAAACTGCAGGAGCTCGAAAAAATCACATTAGAGGAACTAAAGTACTACTTAAAATCAAGAAGAGACCAGATGAAGAGGATAGAATCAAAAGAGGATCTAGATAACTTCATAAGAGAGACTATTGGTAAGATTGAGTTAACTAAAGAAACAATAAAAGTGTATCTAAGTTATGATCGAATTCTTAATAAACTAACTGGCCAATTTATCAAGGTGTTTGAGCAAAGTAAAGCAGAAGTAGTTATAATAGGGAAAGAATTAAGCAAAAACATTATTGAAAATGGCATTGATATAAGCTTAAATCAAACCCATCAAAAAGAAGAGGAATTTGGTCAAAAATAGAAAAAAGAAAAAAATAAAAGCTCAGATGAAACCTTAAAAACTTCAAAAAAAATCTGACAAAATTGCTCAACAAAGAGGAAAAAGGGCTTTTTCATTACGGCCAATAGTGTGAACCCCTACGGGTCACCAATAATAATATGAAACGCTCTTCTCACCCGTGGGAAGGGCTTTTTTATAGAAATTTATATATAGTTTTTAAACTCGATATCAGGTAATTTTTAGTAAAAATTCAGAATATGCAAGAGTTCATTGAAATAGAGAAAATTCCGTAAAACTTATGAGCACATAAGCAAATTTTCGACCGTTTCTTGAAGGGCTATAACAAGTTCCCAATTTTTGTAAAAAAAGTCAACTTATGTTGATATAAGTTTTGCATTTTTTGCCTTGTAATTCGTGATATAATTACAACAATAAGCAACTGTTATGTTTATTCAAAAATAATTCATATAAATGATTTATTTCGGTGGAGGAGATAACTCAATGGACTATATTCCTATATTATACAATTTTGATGACATTATTTTTGGTGATGAGCTAGGAAGCAATTATATAAAAATGGCAAACATTGTTTTTGAAGCTAGCATTGAGGGATATAATATTGGTATGGAATTATTTGTTAAAAATAATGGATTTCAATGTGAATCAAATTATTTTGATGTCCATTCAAAAGACTTTTTTAGATTTCTAAATGACATTTCAACCATGTATAACAATCTGATTGGTGTTGCACACTTAAAATCATATCATTTCCCTTCTTTTATGAGTTTATCAACAAAAGATGGTATTTTTAATATATCAGGGACAATAATTGAAGAAGATTGGGGAAAACAAGGAAATGAAAATAGGCAAACATCATTGAACTTTTCCTTTAATTTAGATCAGACATTTTTTAAATCAATTGCAAACAAGTATAAAGATATTAACCGTGATAACTATATGAACTATGTAGCTAAGGATATGGAGGTATAGTCGATGGATAGATTAATAAGACAATACTTAAGCAAGTTCAAATGTGCAGTAATAATTGATGTAAACGAATATATGAACATCGCATTCAAACTCAAGAACAAAGAAGTTAAATATATTCTGCTAGATATGAATTGGAGATTATTGATTGATTACAAAATGGTCTTGACTAAATCATCTCTAAATGAGATTCAAGATTTGAAGAAGTATATAAACGGATTGAAAGTAAAAAAAATAACAATAAGTAGATTCAATGACCTAACAATAGAGTTTGAACAAGGCGTATTACTTCAAATTATCGCTGATTCAATGAAATATGAAAATTGGGTTATCAACCAAGATATCATCTGCTTGCCAGGTGGAGAGCTGACTCACTTTGTTATTAACAAACCCAAAACAGTTTATGTCATTAGACAATAAATGCTATATTAGTGCTAAACAAGATATGTGTGAGATATTTTTAATAAACGTTGTTAATAAAAAGATAGTAGTCACCAAAACCACCCGTAAAATAAAGATATTCATGTCAGTCTAGTCTGGCAAACACTTAAAAAAACATGAACCCCTGCGGTCAACAATAATAACATGAAACGCTCTTCTCACCCATGGGAAGGTTTTTTTATACTATCTAATTAGCCTACACATCTAACCTAAAATGATAAGTGAAATAGAATTTTGATAGTATATCTATACTTTTTTATTAATGAGAATTAAATAAATTGAAAAACTCATGATTGAAGAAGGAGTTTAGATCGTTACTCAAAAATATATAAAATAGACTCTTATGCCTTGCTTAATGTATTAAAGAAGCCTATAATATACGTAGATATGTGCATATGCACAAAAATGGAGATATAAATATGCCAAGACCTAAACGATTACGTAGCGTCTGTTTTTTGCCCGAGTATACATCTTTTGGTTCACTTGATAAAACTCAAACACAAATAGAATCTGTTATATTGACCGTCGAAGAATTAGAATCAATTCGTCTGATTGATCTTGAGGGATTTGATCAAGAACAAGCTGCTCAAACACTTGATGTTTCAAGAGGAACTTTTCAACGTATCTATCATGAGGCAAAACATAAAATTGCCGAAATGCTTATTTGTGGCAAGAATTTATTCATTCAGGAAGGTGACTATCGTCTTTGTGATCATCAGGAACATCAACATCGAAGACGTTGTGGAGAAGATAAAACCTGTTGTGGAGAGAAGGAATGAAGATTACTGTTCTCGTTGAAAATTCAACTGAGAACCCTATGCTTGGATCTGAACATGGGCTCTCTCTTTATATAGAAACCTTGAATCACCGTATTTTATTTGATGCAGGAGATTCTAATCTATTTGAGAAAAATGCTAATATGTTGGGTATCGATTTATCTTTAGTAGATATATTTATTTTATCGCACGGGCATCATGATCATGGTGGAGGACTCAATCGATTTATTGAAATCAATCAATATGCAAAAATTTATGTAAATCAATATGCATTTCAATCCCATTACTCTAAAAGAAATCAAGAGTTTGTTGATATCAGTGTTCCTTTTCCTAATAATGTAGAAAATCGGCTTATCCTTAATCCAGGTGAACTTGTAATTGATGATGAATTGATGTTGTTTTCAAGAGTTGAAGGAGAAAAGTATTATCCCAGTAGCAATAAAAATCTATATACCAATGAAGAACATTGTTATGTAAACGATGATTTTAAACATGAACAAAATTTGATTATCAAGACAAATGAAAAATACGTTTTAGTTGCTGGGTGTGCACACCATGGAATGCTTAATATTATACATCAAGCTAGTCATATTGTTCGTCAACCCATTAATGTTGCTATTGGAGGATTACACCTCTATAGCCGCTCAACAGGTATCAGTGAGTCAGAAGAGACAGTAAAAAACATAGGAAAAGAAATAATAGAAACAGGTGTTCAACTTTTTACTTGTCACTGTACAGGTGATTTAGCATACAAAATATTAGAACCAATTATGAAAACTAACATAAAATACATTCGAACAGGATTTATTATAAACATATAATTACGAGCACAACTCGTTTAAAAAAAGGAGAATAACATGAAAGAAAAAGTTGATATTTTAATCATTGGAGGAAGTGCTGCTGGTTTAGTCGCCGCAATGACTGCAAAAGGAAATTACAAAGATAAGAGAGTAATGATGATTCGAAAAGAAGAAAAAGTAATGATTCCTTGCGGAATCCCATATATTTTTGGAACACTTGATCAATCGGATCAAAATATATTACCCGATGCTGGATTAATTAATCTCGGTGTTGAAATTGTGTATGATAATGTTATATCTATTGATACAGATAAACATGAAGTGGTTTCGGAAAAGAAATTTAACGTGACATATGATCGCTTGATTTTAGCTACAGGCTCTATACCAACAAAACCACAGTGGCTAAAGGGTAAAGACTTAGAAAATGTTTTTGTTATACCCAAAAATAAAGTATATTTAGATGAAATGAATGCTTTACTACAAGACAAAAAGCATATAGTGGTTGTGGGGGCAGGGTTCATTGGCGTTGAAGTTTCAGATGAACTCAATAAAAAGGGACTCAAAGTTACTTTAGTTGAAAAAGAAGCACACATTTTAGGTATGGCATTTGACGATGATATAGCAATCGATGCGGAAGAAGTATTAAAAGCACGTGGGGTTGCATTACGTTTAGGTGTAGGTATAGATAGTATCATAGGTGACAAAATAGCTAAAGGTGTTAAACTAGCAAATAATGAAATCATAGATTGTGATGCAGTTATATTGTCGATGGGCTATATGCCAAATACAATGTTAGCAAAAGAAGCTCAAATTCCAGTCAACGAAAAGGGTTTTGTTGTAGTCGATGAATACCTAAGAACACCGATTAAAGATGTCTTTGCGGCAGGTGACTGTGCCGAAAAGCGAGATTTTGCAACGAATAAAGTATCTACAACGATGCTAGCATCAACAGCATGCGCTGAAGCTAGAGTGGCTGCATTAAATCTTTATCAAATCTCAACTGTTCGTAAATTTAAAGGAACAATTGGTATCTATTCGACATGCATTGGCGACTCTGCGTATGGTGTTGCTGGATTGACTGAAACAGGTGCAAGAAAAGAAGGCTTTAATATCATTTCCGCAAAATTTCAAGGTATTGATCGTCATCCAGGCAAACTAGCTGGTGCACATAAACAAGTTGTTAAGCTTATCGTTTCAAAAGAGTGTGGACGTATTCTAGGTGGTGCAGTTATTGGGGGCGTTAGTGCAGGCGAACTAACAAATGTGATTGGTTTCATTATTCAAGGTGGTATGACAATCTCAGATTTACTTGTTGCACAAATAGGAACACAGCCCATGCTGACCGCTTCTCCAGCAGCTTATCCATTAATTAAAGCTGCAGAAGCATGTGTTAAGTTACTTTAATTCATTATAAAAAGTTTATAGTATAATGAACAACGCAACCATGAATCCTTTTCGATTTTAGTTGCGTTGTTTTTAAATGCGAAATTGATTAAGATTTTCAACAACAAAATTAAAATAATGAATTCTTTATGCAATACTGGCCATGGATTCTCGGGTATATTCGTGAACTAGTATGGGTCACCAATAATAACATGAAACACTCTTCTCAGCAGTGAGAAGTTTTTTTAAACTTAAAAGAAGTTATCTGACACTCGAAACATACAAGAAAACATACAAGAAAACATACAAGAAAACATACAAGGTGAACTACTCCCACCACTTAATGAGACTCATTAGAAGTGGGGGCTTCTTGGGTAAAACAGACTAATGTCTATTAATTTACCAAGCTATTGCGTCTGTTCCATACGCTTTGGTTACATATTTAATTAAACCTTGAACACCAATGTTAATTGCTGCATTTAAGTCTCTATCCATCTTATGTCCACACACACAATGATATGTTCTCTCAGAGAGTAATATATCACGCTCTCTACCACATTGACTGCAG
>Ga0180007_10001237_pt1 | contig 36405 bp, 23 predicted proteins | sample MM_PC_MetaG_FD_121122 | JGI IMG/M metagenome (GOLD analysis project Ga0180007, IMG submission 121122) | Groundwater microbial communities from the Aspo Hard Rock Laboratory (HRL) deep subsurface site, Sweden - MM_PC_MetaG | ecosystem: Environmental > Aquatic > Deep subsurface > Groundwater... | reverse complement strand
GTCCTAACTAAAGAAAGTGCGAACTCCAATCCTTTACTATCTTCAGTTATATCTTCTATCTTAACCATAGTAACTTCTTGTAAAATATAGTTTTTAAGAATTATTGTAATGGAAACAACCAAAACCATGACAACTTTTATCCATAAGTCCAACGACAAGATTTATAAATCCTAAACAGCAACGACAAATTGAATAAACATGCGGTCATTAAGAAAGAGTGTGTGACCCCTTGAATTAGACAAAAAGTCGAGGTCTACGGCGTGGGCGTCAATACATCACGGCAAATTCAAGTACCTAGTATTAGAAAGGAAAAACTGGATAACAAAAAGAACAATAGCAAAGACAAGCAAATAAGAAGCTAAACCTATAGCAACCTTTTTTTCAGTCAAACTTGAAATTGCTAAAAAAGATTCTGAAAGCTCTTCCCCTGTTTCTACACTAAAAAAACTTCCACCAGTATTATATGCTATACTTTTTAAAGAATCTTCATCTACTTTTGAAATAGCATAATTGGCCATGCCTCCCTCCTGTGTTCCTATTGCAATAGAATGAATAATTACATCATTTTTATGGGCATAATCAATAGAATCATCAATAGTCCCAACATTTATCTGACCATCACTTAAAAGAATAATTGCCTTGCTATCTTCATTTTTTAAAAGATTTGAACCAGTAATAACTGCTTCATACAAATCAGTTCCTCCAAAACCACTCAATTGTATAGAACCAATTGCATTAGTAAGTTCTATTTTATCTTCTGTAAGATCTTGCTCAATATAAGAGCTTCCTGAAAAAGAAATAATCCCTATTTTAGAACCAAAAGGAATGGTTTCAAGAAATTCTACAGCTGTTTGCTTAGACACATCTAATCTATTTGGATAAAGATCATCTGCTTCCATACTCTGAGAAGAATCTATGGCTATAACAAAAGAAAAAGAACTAGCTTCCTTAAGTACATGCATTGTTAATCCTGAAACAGCTAAAATTAAAAAAAAAACAATAAATAAATTCAAAAAAAGTGTTACAACATTTTTAGAAAAAAAATCAACTCCTTGTATTTTTGAAATAGCCTCAAAATTAGCAAATCTTAATGCAACTTTTTTCCTATTGCTCAAAGATAAAAAATGGATAAAAAAAAGAAGAGGAAGTGCAAATAAGAAAAAAAGATATTGTGGATGTGAAAATGTAAAGTTCATTTTATATATTTTTTTGAGCTCTTTGCATTAAAAACAAAGCAAGTGGTTCAGCAAAAGGTATACTTGTGACTAAACTAAGTGTATCAGCTTTTGTCTTTTCAAATAATTCCTGTACTTTATTATCTTGTTCTAAGGCATATTGCTCATAAGTTTTTTTAGCAACTTTTGGATTAATTATAATTTGTTCAGAAGTTTCAGCATCCTCTAAAACAACTTCTCCTTCAACATCAGGAAGAGTAATGTCTAAAGGATCTTTTACTTGAATTAAAACAGTCTCAAATTGATTAGACAAAAGACTTAATTTTTTTTCAGTATCACTATTCACACTAAGAAAATCAGAAATAATAAAAACAGAGGCAATAGAATTATCAAAATAATCCATTGCAAAATCCAAAGCTTGATTTAAATTAGTCTTCCCACCATAATTAGCACCATCAGATAATACATCTACAAAAAAATGAAAATGATTCTGCCCTGTTTTACATTCAACATAATTACTTATAACATTGCTAAACAAAAAAAATCCTACCTTATCATTTGAAAGAACAATCAAATGACCAAGAGCAGCAATAATTTCTGTAACATATTCACATTTTAGTTTTTCTGTTGAACCAAAAACCATGTTGTCACCAACATCAACAATAAACATAATATTAAGGTCTCTTTCTTCTTTATATTGTTTAACAAGAGGTTTCTGCACCCTTGAACTTGTTTTCCAATCAATACTAGAAGCATCATCATCAGGAGTATAATCTCTAAATCCCTCAAATTCTAAACCTTTTCCTCTAAAAAGAAGCTTATAAATTTGGTCCTTAAGTCTAAAATCTTTCATCATAGACTGTAAATCATTTATACTAGTAGGAACATCAACATTAAGTTTACCTTTCATTTTTCACCTTTTTTAATCTACCTGAACCATGCCTAAAATTTCATCAATAATTTTATCAGAAGTTATTTTTTCTGCTCTTGCTTTATAATTCAGGATGATTCTATGTCTTAAAACATTATGAATTGTATCTTTCACATCTTTAGGATTAACATAGTTTCTTCCCTGCATTAAAGCCCAAGCTTTAGCAGCAATATACATGCCAATAGTTGCCCTTGGAGAACCACCCCAATCAATATACTTCCCATGATCAAAATCTTTAGCTCTTGTTTTTTTTACTAATCTCACAATATAATCTTTTACTTTCTCACTCATATAAATATTCTTAGCTAATTTTTGCATATTAATAATTTTTTCTGGAGACAAAATAGCTTTAATATCATATTCTTCAAATTTCTTAAGACTAACATTAGTTTTCATTATTTCTTTTTCCTCTTCAATATCTTTAGGATAATCTATAATTAATTTAAACAAAAATCTATCAATTTGCGCTTCAGGAAGACTATAAACTCCACTAGTTTCCAAAGGATTATTATTTGCCATTACAAAAAAAGGAACAGGAAGTTTATAGGTTTCTTTACCAATTGTAACTTGTTTTTCCTGCATTGCTTCAATCATAGCTGATTGGGTTTTTGGAGGACTTCTATTGATTTCATCTGCAACAATAAAATTAGCAAAAATAGGGCCCTTAATTGTTTCGAAACCTTTTTGAGGGGTATAAGTTGTTAATCCAATAATATCACTTGGTAACAAATCAACTGTGAACTGTATTCTATTTGAAGTTGACCCTGATGCTTTAGCAAGAGTATTTACAATAAGAGTTTTAGCTATTCCTGGGACCCCTTCAAGCAAAACATGCCCATTACAAATTAAAGCACAAATAAAATCCTGAATAACTCTCTCTTGACCAATAACTGTTTTAGCCATTTCTTTTTTAACCTTAGAAATAAGTTCAGAAACCTCCTTTATTTCTGCTTCAGATGGAACTTGTTCTAAATCCTTATTTTCAGGTTTTTCAAATTCTGATTTTTTATCAGATGTTTTTTTTACAAACTCTTTTTTAATCTTAGAAACATTTTGTAAATTAGTTCTAACTTTTAAAATATCTTCAATTTCATCTGCAGTATAACCATTCTCACCCAACAAATCAATTATTTCTTGCCTAGAATATCCTCTCTCTATTGACTCTTCTACCCAAGCTCTTATCTCTTCACCTTTTTTCATTTTATTTAAATCTTTAATACTACAAGTTAATATTATTATTTAATGCTTTCTCTTATTTTTATTATTTTCTCCTGCCTAGATACTATGTTTTTTATAGTACTTCTTTTTAATTTTATTCTTCTATAAGAATAATATGAAATTCCTGTCAAAAAAGCAAATAAAGTAGCTATTACCAAATATCTATAAAGTTTATCCTCCATAAGCTCCCTTATTCTTGTTGTTCCAGGTTGTTCTATTGCCTCTTTACATGCATTAAGAGCTTCTTCTGTTTTTTCCCGTGCTAAATCCATTCTTCCTTCAGCAGCATATCTTTTAGCCTCTTCAATAAGTTCTCTTAATTCCAAACATTCAGGATTAGAAGCAATAAATTCCTCGGTAAAGACTAATCTCTCTTCTATTTCCGTTCCTTCTTTAACTGTAATATAAAGCTTTGCCCAATCATGATACACAGGACTCTTTACATTAGCATCTATTGTTATCTCATAGGTTCCAACTTCATCTGTGTTAATATCAATTGTCAACATAACATCTTTTGTTGTTCCTTTTTTAAGAGAATCAAAATAATCCTTGCTAAAAGCTACAAGTATATCGTTCCTAAAGACATTATCTTTAGTAACACTTCCTATTAAAGTTATACCAGACAAATCTTGCTCACCAGTATTATTAAGAGTTATAGGAAGCACAATTTTATCTTTCTTAAAAGCTGAGATAGGATCTGGAACAATTATTTTTAAAGAAACAGGTTTAGTTACAGTATTACTGCTGGAAGAAGTTGTTGTCACAGTTGTTGTAGTTGGAGTGGTAAACTGCACTATAAAATTATTACTTGTATCATTTGTACTTGAGTCATTCCCCATTATATTTAGTATCTCTCTAACAGCAATTGAAGCAGATAAGGTTAATACTAAATCAGAAGAAACACTAGAAGAAATATAACTAAGAGAAGAATTACTTGAAACTGTAAAATTAAGAGATTGATTATAGTAAGTATCAGAATAATCAATATCTGAAAAATACTGAGTGAGGTTTATCTCAATATCAGTTCCATAAGTAGCTTGTTTATCCCCTATGTGTCCACTAAAAACAACAGGAGCATTTGAATGAGTTATATTCACATTCCATACCTGGCTACTGTTAAAATCAGTCCTATTAACAAAATTTGCATTAGTAGGAAAAACAACCAAAGATAAATTTTTATAAGCCCCATAAGTTTCATCAGTAAAATTAGGAGTAAATTGCCAAGTTAAATTGGTATTATTTCCAAAATAACTAATATTATACTTTAAAAAATTATTCACATAAATAAAATAAGTTAAATTATCCCCCACAGAATGATTTGCCCTAAAAGTTAAATTAGAAGTAACATTTTCTTGCAAACTAAAATTATAACTAGAAAATTGAAATGTTATATTAGGAAAATCATAAACAGATAACCAAAAATTATCAAAATCTATGCTACTATTTGTATCATTCACTGTTATGTTAAGGTGATATAATCCTGCCTGAGAATCGCTAAATAATATTGTTAATACTCCCGAAGTTGTATTAAAAATACTTTCATTATTATTAATAAAATCATTTGTACTTGCATCAGATAAAAATTCATAAGAAAAGGTTAAATTCCCACTAGTATCTGCCCCATCTTCTGAATCAGTAGCATTAATATCATAATAAAAAGTTGTATTGATAGAAGAGGTTTGGTTAGTCAATTCCATTAAAACAGGACTATGTTGACTAGTAATGATACTAAAATTAAATTTTAAAACAATAGAGGCCCCTCCAGAATCTGTAACATTTATGGTGATATTATAATTTCCTGCATCTGTTTTATTGGGGGTAAAAGTAGGGGCATATCTGGTTCTGTTATTTCCTGGTATAGGCCAACTAGTATCAATAGTTGAATTTGAAAAATCAAATAAATTTGTGTTTGGACCTTCAATTGTTAAATTAATTGTGAATGTTTCATTATAATAGGTTTTCTGACTAGTGGCAACTCTAAAATCTTCATCTTGGATCCACAACTCCATTGTTGTATAATTATCCTCTGTTGCATTTATACCTATATTTGAATTCCCAGAAGCATTAATAGGAGAAACGGGCATCTCTATAATTGGGGCACTATTTATATTTGATATATTAAAAATAAAAGTTGTTGCATTCTGCAATCCTAAACTATCAGTAGCAGTAACACTAAAACTCCAATAACCTATGTCTTTTTTCCAAGGAGTAAAATCCACCATTCCATTGGAAGTTAAATTAAATTTAGGAAATGCATTAGAATTATTTGTAAAAGTAAGTGTATCCCCAGGATCATAAACATAATTATCCCCTGTAAGATTAATAGGCTCAAATTGAACTGTAGTTCCAATTGTTGAATTAACTATTAAAATCCAAGTATAATTAGTCTGATTCCAAGAAGGAAAAATATTTGATTTAATAGATAAATTAAAAAATTCGGAATCAAGAACATTTTGGCTATCATTAATAGTTATATTCACTGTATAATTTCCTGCATTAGAACTATTTATGGTAAATCTAATCTCTGCTGTTGTCTTATTTGTAGGTACCCCTCCATTAGAAACAGGCATACCTAAAATTGTAACACTAAAATTAGGGAGAATTAAAAATTGACTTGTATCAGACTGATTAAAAATAGTAATATTAAAACTAATGGTTTCATTATATCCTCCAGAACTAGAGTTTTTATCTGGAATAAGCAAATCATCATCATAAATAGTTAAATTAATAATTGTCTGCAAATCAATAGAAGTATCCACATCACTTATATCTGTAAAATTAGGAAGAGCATTATATGTTCTATTAACATAAACATAAAATTCATCAGTCAAATTTTGTCCAGAAGATTCGTCTGTAATACTAAAATTAATTGTCCAATTTCCAACTTCTGCTTTTTGAGGAGTTATATTTATATTAAGGGTTACAAGAAAATTAGATGCAGTTAAAGTTGTATTTGGATAAAACCAAGTCAAATTAGAAACCCCTCCATTAAAATTTCTTAAAAAAGCAAGACTAGAAAGATTTAAAGGGGAATTTTCTTGTTTAGTAGTTATATTCATTTGACAAACTCCTGAAGAATTTTCTTGAAAAATTTTATTTTCACAAGTAGTTGCATTAATTTCAAGAGTAGCAAAAATATTAAATTTGACTATTTTAGAATAATAAGTTGTTTTATTTCTCTCATAAACAGAATTATCACAATAAACATGAGGGCAACCATAAGCAGTGCTATTTCCAAAATCCATTACAGAAATATTAGCATAATAAGTTCCAACATCATTTTTTGCAGCAGTAAAATTCATTGAATAAGACATATTTGTAACATTTGTAATACTAAATCCAAAATCATAAAGAGAACAATTTTCGTTTTCACTTCTACCACTCCAACTAGCATGAACACAAGTTCCATTAAAAGTTACATTAAAAACCAAAGGATAATGTTCTTCTTCATCTGTTGCATTTAAATAATCAAAAAATTCAGAAGATTGAGTTAAATTATATTCCCCATGGATATTTGTAAAATTAGGAGCATCATTTGTCACATTTACTATGAAATAAAAAGGTCTTGATTCTCCCAAAGAATCAAGATTTAATATTTGAATAGAAAGATTAAACTGCCCAGTTTCATTATCTGCAGTAGAATTAAAAAATAATATTCCATTTGAAGTATTAATACTAATCCACCCATAAAAATCAGGAGTAGTATTTGAAATATATTCAGTAGAATTAATCTGTAAAATACTATAGACTATAGAACTATCTGCAGAATCTCCCCCATCAATTGTAACATTTGAAGAAACATTAAATTTAAACTCAACATCTTCATTAATATGGGAATAATTTCCAAATGCATGAAATTCTGGAATAGAAGCAACAAACTCTATAATAAATATTAAAAAAACAAAACCAATCACCCTAAACAATATTTTTTCTTCATCAAAATTCATTTAGTCTTCACCTCTTTTTTTATTTTTCCAAAAAATTCATGAACAGCTAAATCTACAAATTGTTTTTTATTAACAAACCTGAATCTATTTTCCTCTTTTTTAATAAATTCTTCTATTTCTTTAGATAAAATAGAATCAATTTTCACAACAGAATCCTTATTTTTAGTATTAACTACCATATATGTTATATCCCTAAGTTACTTTTTGTTACTATTAATTACTCAAAGTAACCTTTTAAATCTTACTATTCACTCTTTAAAGACTCACCTATACTCTTTTTTTGTTTTAAAACCCGAATAATATAAATAATCAACAAAATTATTAAAATAAGCAAAACAGAACCTATAATATATAATACAATTTTATTCTTCAAAAAAGGTATTTTTTCAGGACATTTCCAAGGGCACGGACCTCCACAATCAACACCTTGTTCTCCCTGGTTTCTAATATTATCTGAACAAGTAGCACAAGCAGGGCACGGACCTCCACAATCAATCAGCAACTCACAAGATCCATGGTGGCAGTTTTTAATATGATCTTCACAAGTAGGATCATCCACATAATAACAATACTGAGTTTCATTTGGTTTATTATATGTGGTACTACAATTTTTCAAATCATCACAAGACCTTATCTGAAATCCACAAAGATCTATAGTTAAAAAATTAATTTCACAATCCTCAGTAATCCATCTAAAATCACCTCCTGAAAGAATTCCTAATTCCAATGAAGGCTCTACACCCTGACAAACTCTCCAATCATCACAACCCCATTCTGGAATACAAGTAATTAATGTACCTCCTCCACCTCCCCCCCCTGACTTAGAGGATATAGGGCATGGATGAGGTGCAACCTCAAGTAACCAATTAACAGAATCATTTAACAAACCATCTGTTATTTCTGCCTTAAGAATATGAATCCCTCCAACACCACAAGGAAATTTATAAGTAAACTCATCTGTATTATTTCTTGAATTTAATCCATTATCATATTCCATAAAAGAATTATCAACATACCAAAAAGTATCTGGAACTGTTGCATCAGGATCATATTTAGTAATGTTAAAATATAAATCATCTGAACCAGAAACATTTAAACTTAAATTCGAAGGATAATAATCTGTAATTGTTGGTGCTCTATTTTTATCAGTTATAGTCAAAGTAAAATTATTACAAACTCTTACACTACTTCCATCTTGACCACAAACAATAGAAAGATTTTCATGAGGATTTAAAATCCCAGTATCACTAACACAAACATCAATTTCATAAACTGCTAAAGAGGTAGAAGAATTAACACTGAAATTCATAACCCCTGTAGAACTTATATTAAATAAATTAACTTGAGTCCTATTAGCATCAAAAATAAAAATACTAAATACTAAATTTCCATCAGTACTATTTCCATCTTCAGTATCATAAACCTGGGTTTCATGATAAAAAGTAGAATTATCTCCTATTGTCCAAATCTCCAAAGTTTCAGCTGTTATATCTTCTATGGTAGGGATATTGTTTATTTCCAAAACATTAATATCAATTAATTTTGTATCAATGTGTCCTGGATAATGATCATATACAAATATTGTTCTTGGAAAAGAACCTATATCATTTTTATCAAGTAATCCTGAAACAATATTTGAATTTACATTAATCAAATCATAAAAATTTTCTGGATTAACAAAAAAAGTATCTTGAGGAGAAATCCCAACCAACAAATGATCTTCATCAGGATCAGAAGCATTAAAAGGATAATCCCCTATTTCCAAAAAATCCCCCTCGCAAACAAAAATTGAATCATTGATAGGCCCTAAAATAGGAGGTGAATTTGAAACATTAATAAAAAAACTTACACTTGCTGAAAGAGTTTCAGAAAGATCATCAAGAGTATCTGCTTCAACCACTAAACGATTATTCCATCTTACAGCATTAAGAGTTATATTTGGAAAAAAAGCAAAATTCTCATATGGAACAACAGGTATCCCTCCATGCCTCATATCATATAAACTATATCTCCAATTAGTAAGAGCTGTATTTGAAGTAACATTTAAATCCAGAGTATAAAAATCCCCTACATTAAAATTATAAGTTTTATTTAATGGACTTGTTATATTAATAAAAGCTTGCCCCTCTATTGCAAACATAACAACTCCAGTTGTAACTGGTGCAAAAGAAGTTAGATTAATAAAATCTGAAACTTTAAAAATAAGAACAAAAACATTTGCTGAAAGAAGAAGTATTGATATAATTAAACTAATTAACAACAATTTATTTTTATTCTTTTTTGTTAATTTAAAACCAAATAAACTCACACTCTTTTTCCTAACCATATTCTCTTAAATAAATTAGAATATAAAAACTTAACTCAACCAATATATCTTTTAATACGAACAATCAATTTTCCAGAATATGTTCCAAAAGGTTCGTCATTAAAATTAATGGTATTTATTTCGACTTTTTTTATCTCTCCAGGTTCCAAAGTAATTGTCTTATTAAATAAAAAAAAATCTGAAATATTCTCATCACCCTGTATTTCAAATTCAACTAAGATAGGAAAAGAATAATCATTTGTTATATTTAATTTTCTTGCTGAACTAGAACCATAAGGAATTCTTCCAAAATTAAAAAACCCTTTAGTAAGATTAAATGCAGCTTTTTCTCCAATAGTTAGATCAATTGGAATTTCTTTTTCTTGCAAAACAACATTTCCAATCATATTTATTTTAAAAGTTAATAAAAAAATTAATATACTAACAACAAACAAAAAAATAATTAACAAATAAATTTTATTCTGCTTTATCATTTTCTTTTTTTTAAAACAAATTTCCAGATTAAAAAGATTATTGCTATTAAAAATATAAGTCCAACAAGAACATAAACAAGTAACATTATATTAAATGGTTTTTTAATAAATTCTACCATAACAATTTCACTGGAAGTTTTTCTTTGTTCTTCACCAGAATAAGAAATAGTTATATTTGCGTCATAAAATCCTTCTGTAAAATTTGAAGAATCAAAATAACCTAGAACTGATTTCTTTTGCCAAGGTATTAAATCAGTAGAAGTTGTCTTAAACTCAGTAACAACTTTTCCAAAACTATCTAAAAAAACAACTTTAGCATCAGCATCATCTATATTACTATTCCATCCACTTTCTATTTCTATAGAAAAAGCTTGGGTCTTATCATCAATAACAACTTTTTTTGAATAATTAATAATATCCACAATTAATTCTCCAATTTTAAATTCTGTTTCTGATGTTGCAGGTTTATCTCCCCCATAAAGAACAATTGCATTTGCAGTATATGTTCCAGGATTATAATTTTCAGTAAGGAGAAATTTTCTTAATTTTATGTTTTCTTGACTTAGTATTTCCCTTTCTTTAAAAACAAGTGTCTCAAGAATTCTATTGTCAGAAATAACAGTTATTTTAGGATAAGCTGTAACATCTTCAACACCCTTACTTATCAAATCCAAGTCAAATTTAACAGGTTCTCCAATATTTGCATTATGTGAAGCAAGATCAACATCTAAATACTTTCCAGGATAAGGAACATTAATATAAATTACTGCATTAACCTTAACTGCAGTTCCTATAAAAGTTCCAGCAAGCTCTTCATCAAACTCTTCTGAAACTGAAATATATATTTTATTTTTCCCAGGAGTATCTATTTTATCTGGTAATTCTAATATTACAGCAAATTCTCCAGGACCAATAAGTTTATCTTTATCAAATTTAACATATTGTGCTAAATCTCCTTTAACAGAAATTGCTAGATTTTTAGTAGAACTAACTCCAAAAACCTTATAAGTTATAATTTCACTTAATCCCGGTTCAAAATTATATTCTTTCTTTGCAGGTCCCAAGCCAAGTGAAGAAACAATATTTATCATGAATAAAAAAATTATGGTTAATAAAAAAATATTTAACACACTCTTTTTTTGTTCCATATAAAATAAAATAAAAAATAGTTTTTATATCTTACTAATTTCTTTTACTAAAAAAACTTAAATAGAATTAAACAGCATAAGCTGAAGCTGTAATTGTAGCTTGTTTATCTCCAGTATCAGCATCACTAGGAATCACTAATCTCAAATCTAATCTTATTTCATTTGTTCCTGTTCCAATATTTTGAAAATCACTACATATACTTCTTCCTTCTCCTGCAGAAGCAGGACTTTCATCACAAGTAGCATCTCCATCTGCACAAACATCTACCCAACTAGACCAATCATTAACCTCATGAACTTTAGTTGGGCAAGACCCAGTTATATTTTCACTAAACTGCCATTGAAATTCTGCATCAGCAGTACCCCCAGCAAGAGTACATTCTGAAGCAATTTGTCCTTCACAAATAAAATCATGTGCATCTACTGTAGACTCAAAATATAAATCAGCATCTACATTTCCCTGGTTTTCAAGTAATAAACCATCAGAGACAGTAAGCCAATTAACACCTTGTAACATAGTCCCAGTTGTATCAAGAACAGCATATTTATAAATAGGTGTATCAACATGTCCTGCACCCCAATCTAAAGTATCAATAGTAAAAACAATTACAAGATTACTCTCAATATTAACATCTGCAACTCCAGTATCTTGTAATTCAGCATATCCAGTAATAGTCTTAATATCTCCAACCTTATTAATTGTAATAACTAAATTAAATAATGCAAAAGCAACAGCGACAATCGCAACAATCATAAGTATATTTGTATTTTTCATTTTAAGTTGTAGTATCTCCTGAAGGTTCAATTTGAAAACCAACAGTTGCTGTTCCTTTTGGATTACTTTCTGCAACATCCTTTAAAAAATTTACATCTAACTGAACATTAAAAATAATTGCCATTGAAGTTATAGATAAAACTATTGTAATCAACAACAACACAACAATAAGTTTTTCATCCATTTTTTTATCCTCTTTTTTCTTAACTATATTAAATAAAAAACCTTTATAAACTTTTTGTTGATGTAAAACATCTTAAAAAATTTTATTTTTTCTTTTTACTGAGCTTGAGAAGGAAACTTGAAAAATTTATTTTTTCTTTTTACTGAGCTTGAGAAGGAAACTTGAAAAATTTATTTTTTCTTTTTACTGAGCTTGAGAAGGAAACTTGAAAAATTTATTTTTTCTTTTTTAAAATCTTTTTCACGACGACAAACCAAACAATATTTGCTACTATTAAAAACACCAACAAAATAACCAATAAATTATTTATATTAAAATTAGAACTTTGCTTTACAGAAACTCTTCCTGTAACTCCTAAAATTTCAATATCATATTCTGTTATTTTTAATTGGATATTTCTATCTGTTGATTTATCTCCATACTTCAAAATTAATTTACCCTCGTAAGTTCCTGTTGAAATTCCAGCAGTATCCCAATAAGCAACCATTTCAGCTTTAGTCAAGGAATTTATATCATAAGTTGGAGATTTAAAATCAGCCATAATCTCCCCTTCATCATTATAAACTAAAATATTAAGATAAACATCTTTAAGATCTTCTGACCACTTGTTTTGAACAAGAGCATTAAATTTAGCAATTCCTCCTAACTCAAAATCTTTAACAATCACTTCTTCTATTTCTAAGACCAACTCCCCTACATTAAATTCTTTTTCAAGTTTTAAAATTTCATTATCATAAACAATTGTAACAACAGCTAAATATTTTCCAGGATTAACATCTGATTCCCAGTCAACAACTATTTCTTTTCTCTCTAAACTATTTAAAGAAATAGGATTTGACTCTAGTGTTATTATTTTTTCATTTAAAGAAGTATAAATATCTATAACAACCTTAGCATTAACAATATTTAATTTACCTCTGTTTATAACAGGCATTAAGAAAATAGTCTTCTCGTCTGCACCTGCTTCAATAATATTCAAATCTCCATCAATATATTTGTTTGGATAAGGAACATAAACATATAATTGTGTAATCACAGAAACAGTTGCTCCTACAAATGCTCCTGTTTCTTTAATGTCTTTTGGCATTTCCATAGCAACAATCTCAGCTTCATGAAGTCCTGGTTTTTCAAACTTAACAGGAAGATTAATATTATATGAAAATGATTTTGAATTTTCTGTTGATGAAAATTCTGAATAAGCTGAATTCAAAGTAATATAATTTGCCAACTCTCCTCTTACAGCAAAAACAACAGACATATCTTTATTTTCTGTATTAACAATTGAAAAAGGCACTTCTGCAGATAAACCAGGTTCAAAATTCAAAGTTGTTCTACCAGGAGTTATACCTACTGATGAAATAAATTGAAGCATTAAAATGCTCATTAATATAAAAGTAATTAATAATAAGATGGATTTGTTAGTAAAAGTTAAACCTCTCTTTAAAAGAATATTATTAGCTACACTCCTCTCAAAGCTCTTCTTATCTAATAAATTATTTTTATTAACTTCTTCATATTCTCTCTTAACTAATTTATTTTTTATATCAATCATTTTTGTTCACCTTCTATATTGATCACGCTTGGGAGATGCAGATCTGAACTTACCTCAGAACCTTCTATTTTAAACTCAGATTTTTCAAATTCCAAATTATCCCCTACATCTAAATCAAAATTTTCTTTATCTCCATTTGTTTTAGTAACTTCTAAATCTACATTTCCTGCATTTTGCAATTCATAATTTTCTTTTCTTTCTTTTAAATTAAGGCCAACATGACTCTGTATTGTAAAACTTCTAACTTCACTTTCTCTTAAAAACCCAACAGCTTTCCAGTAATAAACTCCAGGAGGAAGAAGAATTTCTGAATCTTGCCCTAATTCAATAGGATTTGTAAATTCTTTGTCCACAGAAAGCATAACTTTTTCCCCATTTTCAATTTGAAAAACAAAATCAGGTTCAATTATACTCATGCCTTGAAAAGGAAATATTTGATTAGGACCTGTAAAGAAAAACAAATAAATTAAAATTCCAAATACAAAAACAGCTTCAGCTATTAAAATATTTTTTTCCAAACCTGTTAGTTTTTTATTATTCATTTTATTCATCTAATAAAGCTGTAAATGTAATTAATGACTGCCTACCTCCTACACCTTCATTTTCACTAACACCAGGAACAGTAATACTTAAATCAACTTCAGCATTATCTGTTGCACTGCTCCAATTAAAGTGTGAAATTGCTAATTCAGAATCTACAAAAACAGGAACCTGAGCCCAAGCTGTCTGACTCAAAAACCAATTAAAACTTCCTGTCTCATCAGGAGGTCCTGTATAATCATCTACTTTATACCTAAAATAATCACTAGGATTTAATTGAGTTAACCATAAATTTGTTGCATTAATACTAACATTAACAAAACAATTTCCAATATTTTCTAATAAAAATGGTAGGGGGTTCTTATCTATTGTATCATCACTTTCGTCTGGAAGCATTGAACCAAAATCAATAGTATCAACTGATAAATTAATACTAACAAACGAAGTAATATTTAATTTATGATAATTTGCCCAAGCCCCCCAACCATAACTATCATTTGCTCTAACACTCCAAACATAATAATCATTATTATCACTTAAGCAATTCAAAGGTTCTAGAAGAACATAAGATTCCCATCCAGGTGGAGTAGGACTACCAAAATTAACATTGATTATTCTTTCTGAATCAGAACATAAACTATTAGCTTTTAAACTTATATTTAATTGATAAACCAAATTGTCATTATCAATATCACTTCCGATCCAAACAAATTCAGGTGTTCTATTTGTAGTAACATAATTATCCACTGGGGAGCTTAAAACAACTGTTGGAAGATTATTAGTTAAATAAATCATATTTGAATCATATTGCACTTGATATCCTCCTTTTTCACAAGTTATATTATATTCATAAATTCCTACCATCTCAAAACTCCTATTAAATTCCCATTGGTCTGAAGTTTCATTCCAAATCATATTTCCAGATTTAGAATCATTAAATTCAATTATACAAGAAACTTCCCTTATAACATAAGTGCTGTTAACACCATCCTCATTAACTCCAAAAACCATTTCATTTACACCATCTCCAGTAATATCTCCTACATCTATTGCAGGTGAAGACCCATAACCAGCCCAATGATCGTTACCTACATTTGAAAGAGGATAATTAAAAATATTTTCTCCATCACTAGTATAAGCACAAGTATAATTACCAACACCTCCAATAAGAATTTCTAAAGAAGAATCATCATTAATATCTTTTAAATCAAGATTGTGTCTTCCACAATCAGCAGGTTTAGTCCATAGAGGGTCATTACCACATCCAGTACTGCCACAACTAAAAACACTTAAATTCCCATCTCCATAAATAACTAATTCCTTTTCTAGGCCATCATTATTTAAATCTCCACTAGCAATATCTATAATACTTTCACTTCCAGGAGGATCATAAGTAAAAATAATATTTCCTTCTTTATAAAAAAAATCAATATACCCTCCAAATCTTCCTACAGCAATTTCATCTTTAACACCATCTTCCGATAAATCAATTAATGTTAAAGACGCACAATTAACATCTGAAGAATTCCACAAGGAAACACCATTACTTGAATTAAACGCAACAACATTATCATAATAAACACAAGCAACAACATCTTTATTTCCATCATCATTAAAATCAGCACTATCAAATTCTAAGAGAGAACCTGAAAAACCTGTTGTATTCCAAATTGGGGTTCCATTAGCATAATATGTACTAATACTTCCAGACTGACCAGAAATTATTTCTTGGGTCTCGTCACCAATTAAGTTAGAAAGATGGACTGAATAAGAATTCCCAATATTCTGGCTTTGCCATACTATCTCTGTTTCATTAAACATTTTGAGTTGATTATTACTAGCTCCACTAACCAAAGCAAACTCATTATCATAACCATCATTATTTAAATCTCCAGAAGCCATATCCATAACACGGCTAAAAATATCTTTATCATATTTTAAACTACCATTACTGAAAAAAACCTTAAGTTCTTTACCAAGGTAATCATAACCAACAGCAACACAACCATCTCTTCCATTTAAATTACAATCAAAAGTTTCAACAGATATAATTTTGTGTTGTCCAGAAAAAGTATTCCAAACAAGTCTTCCAATATCTCCAACTTCAATTTCTGGATTAGTTTCAGAATAATTTGCAGTAAACAAAATCTGCTCCCCTACCTGTTTATTAAGTTCATTAGAAGTTATTAAAGCTGTTGAATAATTTAAAATATTTACAAAGTTACTGTTTCTCCACTCACCTAAAATCCCCTCATCAATAGCACTAATATTACAATAAAATATCTCATCATGGTGAGTATATTTATAACTTAAATTAGTAGTATAATTTGTTCCAGGAATATAATCTACAATTGTTGAATTTAAAAAATTCAATCCATTTCTATACCAAGAAACATTCACATCTAAGGTAGGAGAATCATCGTCAGTTATATTGAATAAACAATTCAAATTATCTTTTGTATATACAACACTTGGACTTAATTGAACATATTGAATACCTGGAACAATGTTTTGAATATGAATATAATTACTCAACTGAGTTGCCCCATTTTGATAACCATCATTTGGTACCAACGATACACTCCAATTTTCTCCAACCTCTGTTTCTTGTGAAACAATTGTCTCAATATCGTGTCCTGCTAATCTTGCCTGATAATTTAACATAATTTGTTCTGCACTTAAACTCCTATTATAAATTCTTACTTCGTCAATTGTTCCATTAAAATAATTACCAGGCCAACCTTCATTTCCAATTAAAATTGGGGCATCAGAACCCTGAATATTATCAAGTACTTTTGTTTCATTTAAAACACCATTCAAATAAATTTTAGCATTAGTTCCATCATAGGTTCCCACAATATGATACCATTCTCCAATTGACAAAGCTTCGTCAATATTAATCCAAAGACTATTAACAGTAGTTCCATCTCTATTAAATTGAAAACCTAAATTATTTGTATTACAAGTAGAAGAATCTTCTCCCCCAAATCTTAACTGCCAGCTCCAAGCAGGAGTAGATAAAGCTTTTGCTATCACCCCATAATTATTTCCTGATAATTCATGATTCATTATAGGCTTAAGCCATAATTCAACACTTATTTGTTTTGTAAGATTTAAACTCTCGTCACTACCAATAGTAATAAAATCATCAACTCCATCAAACTCATAAGCCCCACCAATTTTACCCTCACTTGTCCAAACAGGACCAACTTCGCCCTTTGCACCTTCCCCGAGAGTACCATTATTACTAAAAGTTGAATAATCTCTAACTGCTCCAGAATCAATAGAATTAACTGGCAAATCAAAAGGCATATTTAAAACAGCAATTGAGTTATCATTAATCCTAAAATCAGTTATAACTCTTACATCATCAGCATCAGCATCATAAGTATCATAATAAACAGTTAAATTATCATAACTTAGGTTAAGACCTGTTGTTGAATTAAAAGCAAAATCTAAAAAGAACGGAAGAGAATTAAAAAATTCTATGCTTAAATTATTTTCAGAACTTAATTGCAAAGTAAAGTTCATATTACCCCCTGCTTTTTGATAACTACAACCAGGATGAGAAATACAATCAATATTATCAAACAAAACAGAATGACCAGGCACATTAACTAGGAACTGCACCTCAAGATCAACCAAACCATCACCTTTTAACTGAATAAGCGATTGTAAATTATTTCCATCTGGAGATGTTGCTGATAATATTTGAACATTTTCCTTATCACTTATATTTTTAATTTCAGGTGTGTTTGCATAAAGATAAGTCACATTCATGTATGATGGATTTGTCTCATTAGTATACCAAAAAGGGTTCTGTCCTGTTATTTTAGCACCTAACCAATACCAATCTGTTAAATAATCAATTGACCAATCTAAATTTGTAAAATTTATTACAAACCAATGATATTCACCATAATTATCTAAATCATAACCCCTATCTATATTAGCTGTATGTTGCATATATCTTTGTAAACCTTCTAAACCCAAATCAGCAGGAATAAAATCAGATTTAATCCAAGAAGAAATATTAATACCTTTAATATAACAAGGCATTGAACTACCTATTTTATCTAAAGAAGATATAGCAAAACCCCCTACACAAGTAAAAGAACCTGGATGATCTGGAATATCAAAGGTCCAAGCCTTTGCATCATTTTTTCCTGGCTGACCATGTGTTGGAATTAAATCTGGCCTTAAATAATAATTAATAGTTTTTGTATTAGTAGGTTCAACATAAAACATGTATTTTCTCTTAACACTATTGTTTTTAGAATCAGTTATATTAATTATTAAAGAATATAATCCCTTTCTTGTTACACTAAAGTTTCCTGAAATTTTATTTTGATTTATACTAATATTAACACTTTCAGCTGGTCTTGTGGAAATATCATAAGTAAAAGATGTGCAGGATGTTTTATCTGGATAAAAAACAGAAATATTAAATTCAACTAAATCATTTACATCAAACTTTTGATTATTAAAAGAAACATTAATCATTTCATTAACAGAACTATCTAAAAACAAATTATCCACATAATTATTTTTTAATTTTGAAGACGCAAAAATAAAATTTCTTGTGTTCCTTTCAAATATATTTTCACTTATATTGTTACCATTTGCATTACTAAACTTAATTCCCCCATTACTTCTAGAAATATCATTTTCTGAAACTAAATTATTATTAGAAAGAATCATTTCAACAGCAACATAATCATATTCAAAGGTATTGTTAACAATAGTATTGTCATCTGAAGAAGTAACCCATATTCCATAATAATTATTTGAAATATTATTATTAAAAATTGTGCAATTATCAAAACCATTAATATAAATTCCAGCTGTTGCATAGTTAGACCTAGGAACATTAATAGAAAACTCTTCTATAACCACATTATCACTACTTATTGTAATTGCATTATCATCATAACTTTTTGCTGCTGGAATTATATATGTAGTTTTAAATTCTCCTATTAAAGTAATTGGTTTTGTAATATTAATATTTTCATTATAAATTCCAGAACCAACATAGATAGAATCTCCTTCATCAACACTCTCATTATTAATGCCATGTTGAATAGTAAACCAAGGATTAGAAAAACTTCCATCACCTGTTATATCACTTCCTGATTTTGAAACAAAAAAAGGAGTTAAATCAATCTCAAAATCAATAGAATTATTAATTCCTATATTTCCTGCACTATCATTTCCATATAAAATCAAATGATGCTCTCCCTCTTCAATCTGTAAACTTATGTTAATATAAGGTAATGTCACATTTGTTCCATTATAATTGACAATCCATGTTTCAATTTGTTCATCAGATGTTGCATCAAACCATATTGTAGCTGTTCTTTCTGAACTATTATAAGAATCATTCTTTGGAGATAAAACATTAATTATAGGGGTTGTTAGGTCAATTGTAAAAAAGTTTAAACTGCTTTTATTTAAATTTTCAGCTAAATCTTTTCCATAAACACGAATATTATGATCTCCTTCAGAAAGCCCTGAAATTATAATATCCTTAGGTTCTAAAGACACATTTAAAATTGTTAAAGAATCTGCACCAAAAGAAGATACATAAGCATAATTATCTTCAACAAAAACATCATACGCAACATCAAGATTGGTATTTGAAAAAGAATTAACTTGATAGGGATTTGTTTTATCAGAAATATCAAGTATTGTTAAACAATCAGCAATTTCTGAAGTAATATATGCATAATCATTTTTTACATAAATACCAGAAGCACCACCCAAAGAACTAGAATTTACAAAAGAACCGACTTGATAAGGATTAATTTTATCAGAAACATCAATTATTGTTGAAGAGTTGGAACTTTTTCCAGTAACATAAACATAATTATCTTTAATAAATAATGAATCAGCCATGTGCATAGAGCTACTATTAACAAAAGAAGATATTTGAATAGGATTTGCTTTGTTGGAAATATCAATTATTGTTAAAGATGCAGTTATATCTGAAACTACAAAAGCATAATTTCCTTTTATAAATAATTCAAAAGGATGGCTCATGGAAGTAAAATTTAAAAAAGTACCTACTTGATGGGGGTTTAATTTATCAGAAATATCAATTATTGTTAAAGATGCATCTGCCAATGCACTAAACATTATTACATAAGAATAATCTCCCTGAATATTAACTGAAATAGGTGAATCTAAAGATGAATCATTTTGATAATAACTTATCTGGACAGGATTTGTCTTATCTGAAACATCAATTATTGTTAAAGAATTATCAGTAAGTGAAACAACATAAGCATAATCCCCTCTTACAAAAACATCAAAAATTGAATTTAAAGAAGTACTATTTACAATAGAACCAATCTGGACAGGATTTGTCTTATCTGAAACATCAATTATTGTTAAAGAATTACTATATTGTGAAGCAACATAAGCATAATTATCTTTAACAAAAATCCCCTTAACACCATTCCAAGTTTGATTAGAAAAAGAACCAACTTGCTCGTTGTGTTTATAACATATTTTACTATTATTTTCTAACCCATCAAGAGAATATGCACACCATGAAAGAAATTCATCTGTTGTCCAATTTAAATCAACATCAACATCATTAAGATTAGAATTATTTTCAGGATTAACAATTCCAATATCCGGATTTGTCAAATCAATTATTAATTCTCTTGTTTCTGTGTTTCCTATATTTCCTGCTAAATCTTGGACATAAGCAGTATAATTATGATATCCTTCTGCAATATCTGTAAAATTATGATAAAGCCTATAAAGTCCTGTATTATAAGAAGCATTTATTTCTTCAGGACTCAAAGCCCTATTATATATTTTTATATCATCCATTATTCCTGCAAATTGATCTTCTCCTCCTGTACCAATTATAAGACCTGGTGTCTTATCTAAAGACCAATCAAGAGATCCACCAATTACCTGTTTAACTCCGTTTCTATAAAGCTTTAATGTGTCTCCATCATATGTTCCAACTAAATAAACCCATTGTCCAATATCTTGATAATAAGTATTATCTGAAATTGCCCATCTTTGATTTGGATCATAACCAGCATAATATGAACCAAACGCCCATCTATTATCTTGTAATTTCCATAATATCCACCCCCCTACTCCAGAATTCCATCTTTTTTCCATTATTCTTTTAGCAGTACCTGTACCCAAATCACTTGTATTTAACCAAACACTTACTGTAATAAATTCTGTTAAATTTAAACCATAATCAGTCACATTAAGTATATCATCACCATCAAAATATAAAGCACTTCCAAACTTTCCAAAAGATATCCAATCAGGATCACGTTTAGTTCCAATATCTACGCCACGCCATCCATTATTTGCATAACTTGAACTATCATAAACTATTTGACCTGAATTTTCATTAAAAGTCCACCAACCAACAAGACTCCTGTCCCAATCAATAAAAGCAGTGAGATTATCAGAACTAGATGGAAAACCAAAATCATCAACAAAAGTATTAACATAAGCCCAATTCCTGTTTAAAAAAACATTATCTTGTTCAGTTGGGTAAATAAATTCTATAAAAGGAGGTATTGTATCTTGTTGCCAAATTCCATTTACACAAGTAGAATCTTCAAAAACACTCCCATCAGAATAACAAACTCCTTCTGGACCAGCACAATCACTTAATTGAATACAACAAGCATTATAAGATTGTATACCAATAGAAGTAACTGAACACCAAGCATCGGGTTCAAAACCATTTGAAGAAACATTTTGATCACAAACAACATTATTTCCACAAACACCACAATCATTATAAAAATCATTTAAAGAATCATTACAAACCATTTCTATTTCACAAGTATTATTTGCACAGATTCCATCTGCTTGAAAACTAATATTACTATAAGAATCACACATATCTCCTGATAAATCACATTCTCCCTGTTTAAATCTGCTATTATCATCTGCATCAACTCTTATTACATTTCCAGCAGAAGTGCAAATTCCCCCTCCTACAACATAAGTACACATACCAGTAGAATTAAAACCAACATTTGGTTCTGAAACATTTGAATCACAAGCATCTCCAACACTATCTGTAATATAATCTAAATTACACATAGTACAATTAGTTCTATAAGTAGTTGAAAACTTGCACATTTGTTCTTTCCAACACTGCATATTAGAACCATCAGAAGCTGTCACCCCTTCTGCTTTAAAACCTTCACCATTCACAGCAGTATCAGTATCACATAAATCTCCATGAAAAATTCCAAGATTTAAATTATAATAACGATTAAAAAGTTTATAATAACTTGCATTATTAATGCAACTGGGAATAGAACAAGACATATCATAACATCCACAAATACCATCAAGAACTCCATCAATATTAGAATCACAAACATAATTTAAACCTACTTGTCCAGCTCCACAAGCACTACACTGCAAAGTATTGTTTGTTGAATTTCCTTGAAAATATAATGAAGAACCACACCAATCTGCAGTATTATTACTACACCAATTAGAATTTTGAGAACAATATTCATTTGTTTGATTTCCTATTTGAGAACCAGCACAACAACATCCTTCACTAAAATTAGAAGTACTCCAGGTATCACTTGCACCATCATCACCACAGCAATCAGAATTAGTATCACTAGCATCTTCAAAAAACACACCTCCTCCACACTCACAAGTAGTTTTGTTATTATCTGCATTAACTACTTTCACCCCATTTATACATGATTCATAACCTGCTCCACAAAAATTATCAGCCACACCATCATCACCACAACACTGTCCACCCATCCAAGGAAGTGATACAGAATGCCCAGAAACACAAACAGAAGCAGTACTTCCAGAAGAATTACAAACATAACTTGTACACGCAAGTGAAAAATCATCAGGATCAGTACAATAAAAATAACCTGCCGATTCAATAACATTAGTACAAGAAGAATCAGATTGACAACAAGTTAAAAAATTATCACAAGTACGAGGGGAAATAGGTTTACTTAAAATACTACAACCAACTCCTTCACCAACCAACCCCGTATAATTTGTTTCATTTCCTGGAGTTTCATTAGTTTCATAAATATAAGGAATCATTGTCACATTATTTATGATTGCATTATAAACATCTAATCTTGAAATATTAATTGTTGCACTACCAACATATTCAATTGGTTTTCCTGTACTTGCAAACCTATATTTTAAATTATCAGGATTTAAAACTTCATTTTCTAAAACAAGAGCTCCTACTCCTGCAACAATAGGAGCACTCAAGGAAGTCCCACTCTTTATTCCATATCCTCCTCCTAAAACAGGGACATTAATATTTTCTCCAGGTGCAAGAACATCTACTAGCTCATTTATATTAGAGAAATCGGCAATATTATCTTGTTTATCTGTTGCAGAAATTCTAGTTACCTTACTTGCACAAGAAGGAGTTTTTAAATTCTCAGAACCATCACTACCTGTTGCAGCAACAACAAAAACTCCCGAATCAACTGCTGTGTTTGCTAACTCTGCAACAATGTTTAAGTCACAATAGCCAGAATAAATTCCAGCACCAATACTAAAACTAATTATATCAGCACCTTCATCAATACACCATTGGAGACCTTCCAAAACATTACTTTCATAACCTTGCCCATTTTCATTTATTACTTTCGCAACAATCAATTCAGAACCAGGAGCAATTTTTGAAACAACTCCACAAACAATGGTTCCATGTCCATGATCATCTATTGGGTCTTCATCATCATTTATAAAATCATATCCATCAATAACCTTACAACCTTCTCCAAAGCATCCTCCTAAATCTGGATGTGTATAATCAACACCAGTATCTAAAACACAGATTTTTTTACCAGCACCTGTTAAACCAAACTCATTTTTAGCATCAACAGACCTAATAATCTGTTCAGAATCATCTAACAACAAATTCATTGGTTGATCTATTATTATTTCCTCTATATTTAATCCTTCTAATAATTCTAAATCACCCTCTGTAAGCTCAATAACTTCAAAATTACTCAATTTCTTAAGCTCTCTACCTATTGAATTTTTTCCTGGCTTTGTTTTTATAATAACTCTTACTTTTCCATCAACTAATAATTTATCAATAACATCTCGATTAATATTCAAGTTTTTTTGGGCTATAATACCTCTAATTCTTTGTTCAGCTGTTAAATTCTGCCCTGTAACATTTGTTTCTGTTATATTCATATCAGGCATTTCTGTGAGATTAAATTCTGTTATATTTTCCTCAATTGCTGGACCAACTGAAATTATCACACTTAAAGAAGCTATTTCAATATCTTCATAAACTAAATTCACACTAAAATCTCCTTCTGATGAAATCAAATTAAATTGTGATAAATCAATATTTAATTCAACTAATTCATCAATTATATAATCACTACCAAAACCCTGTTCAACTTCAGTATAATCTGTTGTGATAGTAACAATTCCATTTTCTATTGTTAATTGAACATCTTGAGAAGAAGAAATAATTTCTGCTTTTTCATTTTCTGCAAGTTCATAAGTAAAAACACCATCAGCTGTAACAACACCTTCAATTTCTAAAGGAGATTCCATAATTTCAGGCTCTGGTTCACTTTCCTCTTCAGTAGGTTTCTCTTCTGGTTCAGGCTCAATAGATTCTTCAACAACTTCTTCATCAACAGGTTCCTCTACTTGATTTTCTACATCCTCAATAGGTAATTCTGAATCTGAAGGATTTTCACCACTAGGCATTTCATCTAAAGGAATTTCTTCAATAGGTATTTCTGGCTCAATTGGTTTGTCTATCTCTGTTTCATTATCTTCTGATTCAACAAATCCTGTTTCATTATCAATAGGTTCTGTTATGTTTAGCTCGGTAGATCCTGTTCCGCCACCAGAAACAGGAACATATTCTGTAATTGCAATAACAAAATTAACCTCAGGGTAAATAATTTTTTCACCTAAAATACCATACCCCTGACCTATACCAAAAATTTCAGTGTCTTCAATATAGAAATTTCCCTCACTTATTTCTGCAGAAATAAAATCACTTAATAAAAATTCAGACTGCTCACCAACATTATCCACTAAAAAATTAGTAGATAAAGGAATCAACTCACCTTTTTTTAGGTTTATTTTTACACTACCTGTTATAGGATCACCTATCTCAGAAACATCATCTACTAATAATGCAAATTTTTCTTCTGGAGCAAAATAAATTTGTTTTACAAACTTATTCATAATAAAAATTCCTGAGAAAAAAATCAAAATAACAAGGCCAAAAACCAAAAACGTTTTTAAAACAGAACTAGATTTTGACTTTTCTTCTATGTGTTTCCCAAGATACTTAGAAATAACTTTTCCATCTTTTTTATGACTATGGTAAACATAAGGGCCATATAATTTTCCATTTTTTTTAATATATCTTTTATACACCATATACCCTCTTTTAAAACCAAAATAATAGCGTAGTGTAACTATTTAAATATTATTATATGCACTCAAAAACATATTTATTAAAAGAATTTATCAAAAAAAGTTTACACTACCTAATTTAAATTAGATATCTCTTATAACCTCTTGCACATCATCCCAATACTCATATGCTCGAGTATAATAAAGAGATCCATCAAGATCAGGATAAGTTCCATCCATAATTCTTAATGCAGGAGGGTCTTCTTCTAGAGGAATACTAGGAGGTTCAAAACCATCTTCTATTTCCACAACAACACTGTGGTTGGGATAACCATGAGTTTCCAAATAATACATTCCTTCTATGACCTGACTTCCATGAGACCTATCTGCATGTTGTCCAACTAATTCTTTTGCCTTCTCTAACCAGTAAGGTGGAATCTGGTCAACCTGCATAACTGCATTATGATCTGCTATTATTGGAGCAACACTCACACAGCTAACACTAACTAATAAACCTACAAATAAAATTAATATTATTCCCCTTTTAATCATCTTAATTTTAATAAGAAATGTTTATTTATTAATGTTTATACCTTCTACTTTCCACTATTAAGCAGCCATTTCCATAATGGAATATATTTTATTCCTTCTTGTTTTTTTTCTGTGTTTTTTGTTATTAAAACCATCTCAACTTTTCTTTTTTTAAATTCTTTTTTAAAATCAAGCAAAGCTTTTATTTCTCTATCATGAATATTATCAGTAAAAGACACATTTATAGCACTTAATGAATTATCTTTATTCTTAACTATAAAATCAACTTCATTTTTATTTTTCCAATAATAAACATCCTTATCTCTAGTTAAAAGTTCAATAAACACAGCATTTTCAACTAACTTTCCTTCATCTTTTGAAAATTTAAAACTAACAGCATTTCTTAAACCATTATCAACACAATACACTTTTGAAGGAAGAGTTTTTTGTTCCTTAAAAGAATATGAAAAATGATCTATAATAAAAAACAAAAATGCTTCTTTAAAATAAGAAAGATAATCTTTTATTGTATCATAAGACAAACCTAAAGAATTTCTCAAATTTCTTAATGAAACTAATCCTGTAAAATTTGTCATAAAATACAAAGCCAAATCTTTAGTCTTTTTAGAATTTAAATTATATCTATCCACAATATCTTTATACAAAATATCATCAAAATACTGTGAAAGCAATTGCATCTTAAACTCTTCTTTTCTAAGAACAACTTCTGGAAACCCCCCTTGAAGAAGATATTTTTTTAATAATTTGGAAACAGAAATTCTTGTCCTATCCAAAACTACTCCTTTTTTTATCTTTTCTATATCCAGCTTAATATTACTAAATTCTAAATACTCATCAAATGTAAAAGGCATTATTTCAAATGTAAGGTTTCTTCCTGTCAACAAAGTTGAATATTCTTTTTTCAATAAATAAGAACAAGAGCCAGATATAACAAATTTTATGTTTTTCTTCAAATCATAATTCTTTCTAATCCAAGATTCCCATCCTTTTCTTTTGTGAATTTCATCTAAAAAAACAAAAGCTTTTTTATCAGGATTTATATCTTCCCTATAACTTTCATAAATATCTTCAAGATTATCTTCTGTTATTTTTTTATCTTCAAGATTAATAAATAATATTTGTTTTGGGTCTATTCTTTTTTTCAAAAGACCATCAATCATTTGATACATCAAAGTACTTTTTCCAGATCTTCTAACCCCTGTTATAATTATTACTTCTCTTAAATCAATAGAATTAATTAACTCAGAATATTTAGGCCTGGGTTTGCCTATAAGACTTTCTATGGTTTTCTCATCTTCCCACCAAGGATTCCATTCATTTAATTTCTTTATTTCCATGTTACATTATAGTGTAACATATAGTATTTAAATGTTACGTTTCATTGTAACATTTATTTTTCATTTTATATCCCCAACAAAACTTGTAAAACATCAGCCCAATCCACTGTCCCACTATTATCTAAATCAAGATGTAAATAATCTTGTTCTGTGTGTCCTTGATTAAAAACAACAATTGCTAAATCTATTACATTGACTTGGCCATCGAAGTTTACGTCAACCACATCAAAATCTTTTGTCAGCTCTACCATGTAAATATTTTCATTACCACCCCTACCATCATCCCAAACAATAACATTTCCATATACAACAGGGTTTGACTGAGATAAATTATTTAAGGTTATTTTATATTCACCAATTAATCCTCCACCAACCCCATCCCCAATAATATTTCCAAAAATATCAGTCATATAAATATCCCAATTATTATTTCTATTATTTTGCCAAGTCACTATGCCTCCATATATATCTGGATAAATATCCATTGTCAAACTATTTGATAATTTAACATCCCCTCCTGATGAAATATTGTACATATAAATATCCCAATTATTTATTCCTAAATTATTTCTATTATCTTGCCAAACTATGATATCTCCCCAAATTGCCGGATTCTCTTGATTATCTAAATTAGTAATTATCCTATTTTCACTACTATTACTTATATTATAAAAATAAATATCCCAATCAGTATTTCTATTATCTTGCCAAACAATTATATCTCCATAAACCCTAGGAAATTGTTCATTAAATCCTGAATTTCTTGTAACATAATTTTCTCTGCTATCACTTATATTATAAAAATAAATATCCCAATCAGTATTTCTATTATCTTGCCAAACAATTATATCTCCATAAATATCTGGGAATCTCTGATTATTAACATCAGTTGTTACCTGAGTTTCTCTTCCATCATTTAAATCATACATATAAATGTCTTTATAATCCCGACCTAATCTATCATCTTCATATACTATTATATTTTTATAAATTCTAGGATTTTCTTGATTATTTACTTCAATAGTAATTCTTTGTTCAAATTCACTTGTTAAATTATAAATATAAATATCAAAATTTCCGTTTCTATTATCTTGAAAAACAATTATATCTTTATATATATCTGCTGCTCTTTGAATATTTGGTTCTGTTGTCACATTTCTCACACCATTTACAATAAAAACACTTTTTTCATCTATCTGACTCTGATTATCTATTACTTTAACTTTTACTTCATGTATTCCAAAAATATCAAAAGATATAGAAAATTCTGTTCCACTTACAATTTGTAACTCATCATCCACATACCATTCATAATTACAACCATCACAATAACCTTTAGGATAACCATACATTGTAGCTTCTGCTTTAAAATAAACATCTTTCCCAACAGGATAAACTAATATATTTTCTAACTCTTGAGTAGCAGGATAAGTTAAATCAGTTAATAAGACTATATCTAAATTTGAAGTACATGTTGTTGTATTAGAAATATCTGTTGCTAGATTACAACAAGTATTATTTATTAAAAATTCATTAGGATCATCACCACAACACCCAAGCTCATTTCCTTTGTAATAAGTTCCAAAACTTTCTTCTTCTCCTCCATAAACTAGATTAAATTCCCCACAATACAAAGTTTCATTATCACAAGCACCAATTGTATTATTTGAATCATCACAATCTACCACATCATTTCCATTACAAGAAGCAGGGCAACCACTTGTTGGCCTAGAATCAATTCCCCAATTGCAAAAACCATCAAGATCATTATCAACACACAAAACAGCATATGATTCTGTTGCAGGAGATATCGGAGTTTCTATATATCTAAATCCAGTCATTTGATAAAGATCTTTTGCAGTAATTGCTATTTTTCCATAACCTCCGTCAAAACCCCATGTTTCACCCCAACTATTTTTAAGTATCCAATAAGAACCATTTGAATTATAACCATAACCAGTTAGAACAATTGCATGATTCCAAACATTTGCTGGACCTGTCATTGAAAGAGGCCCATATTGTGTTAAATCTCTTTTAATATCTATTTCTCTATTATTTTTTACAGTAAGATACCTATCTGTTATTTTCCAAAGATTACTATTAACACATTTATCTCCACAATTATCATCAGTAAGATATGAATAAGGAAAACATGTTTCATTGACAATTCCTGTGTCCCTTATATAGTCAAGAGCATAATCCACACTTCCCCCACTACAATCTCCTGCACTAGAACAAGCAACTAAATCTTGTTCAGATAAATCAACATCAAGGTGCTGATTGTAATATGTATTTATCACCCCTTCTAAAGTTCCTACAGCACTAAATGCCCAGCAACTTCCACAACTAGCCTGATTCTTTACAGAAGTCATCCAATTTTCTCCATGCCAATTTCTATAATCAAATAAATCAGTATAATTTTCACCACCAATAAAACCTGTTTCAGTCGACCCTTCTTCTTCACAAAATCTAAAAACACCATCAGTATAATATTCAAATCCACAAGTAGTTCCAAACCATCCACCAAACAAATCTTTTTTTTCAGAATAAGATAAATCACCTACACCAGTATCGCCTGCTTTCCATGTAAGTGCTTTTTGTGTATTATAAAAATTAATTTTAAAATTTTCTTGTTCTAATTTTTTTGAAGTTTTTGTAGCGCCTATATTAAAACTTTTACCAGCAGTTAAATATTTTATTTTTTTAAGTCTTAACATAGAATCTTCATCTGTCTCAATTATTAATTTATCAACCCTTGTAACATCTATTACACAAGTTTCTTCACACACTCCTATTAAATTATTAAAATCTTCAAAAGGAAAACTAGCTTGATAAACCAAAAGTTCATTTCCATCAACATCAACTAACACAACCCTTGCATAACTATACTTATCAATCAAAACAGCTTCTATATCAACACTAAAACTTACAATATCTTGATTTATATTAAGATCATATTCAGAATATCCTCTAAATTCTTGATCTACAATTATCTCATTAGGAATTTCATCAGAAGGAACACTAAAAACACTATTAAAATCTGCCAAAACAAAACCACCACTCAACACAATCAAACTCATAAACATAAAAATAATTCCAACTTTCATTTTATATATCCAATCAATTTTTTTAGTAAATCAATAATACTTTGAAATTCTTTTTTATTTTTTTCATAAAATTCCATAGGAATATCTTCACCATAATAACTCAATCTATTTCTAAAAAAAGACATCTGAGAAATTAAATATGCCTCTTTTTCATAATTAGGATTTTCTTTATAAAAATAAGAAATTAAACACTGATAATTTTTAGATCTTAATCCATTTTTTAATAGATAAGCAACAAGTAATTCTTTAATAACTTCATAATAATCTTCTACAATAAAAGAAATAGTATTAGGATTAATTTGAGTTTTTTTAGCCCTATCTAATCTCTGCATAGCTTTCTCAACAATTGATTTAATTCTTTCTTCATCAACTTCTACCTTTTTTATAAATTTTCTTTCACAATACCCCCAATTCATGATGTCAATCATTTTATTTTAAAATACCCACTTAATTTAATTCCATTAATAACATTATTAAAAAGATGAGTAGGTAACTCATTGATGTCCTTTTTTAAAAAAAGCTGAATATTGTGTCCTAATTTTTTTTCAAATTTTTTTAAATCAAGTTTAACTCCTTTAGTTGTTGAAACAAATAAATCTATATCACTTTCAGAATCATAATCTCCTTTTCTCATTCCTCCAAAAAGAATAATGGTTTCAGGAACAAAATTCTCTTCAAGATAATTAATTAACCCAGATTCATAAATTTTATCAATAATAAAAAAAGTCTTTTTAAATTTAAAATAAGGATTTATATTAGCAATATTATCTTGGTTAATCATCTCATTTTCCCTTAATCTTTCCAAATATCTCTGTACAGTTGAACTAGGAACTTTTGTTTTTTTTGAAATTTCCCTAACAGTAAATGATTTAGAAGAAAATTCAAAAAACAATTCTAATACTTTGTCCCAATTATGGTTTTCTTGTGCCATTTTATATACATCTGTACCATTTTTAGTATTTAAACATTTCTATATTCCCAAAAAAAACTTTAAAAAAATATTCCTAATTCACAAATCTCCCATTCTAAATACTAGCAATAACAATCCTCACATCAGCCCAATCAACACTCCCAACTCCAACTAACAAAACAATTCCCAAAATTAAAATTAATATTTTTCCTCTTTTCATCTTTAAATTATATTGTATTTTTTATTTATTAAGTTATATATCTTCTTAGGATACTTTTTTAAATATAATTTAAGCTTTTTTCTGTTTATTCTCTTTCTTATTTCTTTAATTACTTCTTGATTTATATTTTCATTATAATAAACCATATCAATGAAAGTTTTCTCAATATCTGAATAAGGCAATACAATTTTACCTTCTTGATTATATTCTATTCCAAAAAGATATTTCTTTTTAATTCTTCTTATTAGTACATTTGTTCCTAAAACTTTTCTAATTCCTTGTCTTATTTTTTTTGTTGTAATAATAATTGGAATTGTTTCTTGCTCCCAAAAATTATGAAAACTCAAAGCATCTTGCAACCCTAAATAAGCAGGTTGAAAACAAAAAACAGCCAAAGAAGAATTATTTAATTTTGTATAATATCCTTTAGTTAATCTTTTTACTTTACCTCTTTTAATTAATTCAAAAACCAATCTTTTAGCATAACCTTTAACAGATTTTTTGTGATTTACTATTCTTTGTATTGAAGAATAACTAACAACAGGACTTTTTGAAAATAATGATTCAATTTGTTTAAGATATTTTTCAGCCCCCATTTTATCTAAATAATCTCCTTTTAATATAGATTAACATATCTTTAATATTAGGAACAACTCCCTCATAAATTAAAACTCTTAACTCTTTTTCATCTGCTGGTTTTTTAAACTTATTTATTAAATTTTTCAAATCTTTCTTTACAAAAGAACTATCTTCAATATATCTTAATAAAAAAAACACATCATAAAAATCTCTTATTTTTAATCTTTTAAGATAAGTTGAAATTTTTTCTTTAAGAAGTTCTTCTTGTGTCAATGTATAAACTGTTAAAAAATTTCCTTCCACAGTTTCATATTCTTGTAAAGAACCTTTTATTTTCTTAAATAAAGCTTCAAATCTCACTAGAGTCCTATTTATTTTTAAAGTTGAATAAAGACTATTTTCTCCTATTTTCTTTTTTTCTATAGAAAAACCTCTTTTTTCAAAAACTTCAAATAACTTATTTATCTTCTTAATGTCTCTAGAAATATAAACATCAACATCTTCTGAAAATCTCTTTCCTTTGTAACATCTCCATATAGTTGTTCCTCCATGCAACACTGCTCTATCAAAAACCTCATAAAGAGCTTCAACTATAATATCCTGAGCCTTTGCTATTTCTTTATGTGCATTTTTCTTAAGTCTTAAAATCAAAGGTATCATTTTCCATATACTTGATGATTAACTAAAGTTACAAATATATGTAACCTTTGTTTATTTATAAACCTTTCTTCCCCTTCTCATATCTCCCACAAAACTTGTAAAACATCTAACCAATTAATAAATGAGTCAGTGTTTACATCAAGATGAGTATAATCAGCATCAGGTAAAGAATATCCTTGCCAATATACAACCAAAGCTAAATCCATTACATTGACTTGGCCATCGAAGTTTACGTCTTCATCTGGTTGAGCAGGTGCAGTACAAACATTACTAACACAAGTATCTAATCCAGAACAATCATTATCATCACAACAATCTCCAACATAGGTAGTTGTTCCACAACAAATCTCTCCACCACTTAAACAATCAGCAGGACAATTACTGCAATCTTCTCCTGCATCACATGTTCCATTATTATTACAAGTTGTCTGAGGTGTCACAGGAATAGCATAATAATACAAATCATTACTCCTTACCCATGCAACAGGAACAAAATCCGAACTTGCATCAACTTTTTTTGGAAGAGTTGGTTCAAGACAAGCACCTGCATTATCAATATTTACTGCAGTTCCCCAAGTTTTTGTTGCCCCATCAAATATATTATAATCCAATACTCCACTAGCTCCTGTCCTATAAACAGCATAAACATCATTACCATGACTAGTAAAACTTGGCCAGCAACTATCATAACAATTATCAACTGTAAAAGGCCCTGTCCAATCTGCATCTGTTTTTTTCTTATAAACATGCCTAAGTCTATTTCCGGCATCCCAATAAGCAACATGAACATTTCCATCTTCTGTTTGTGCATAAGAAAAATGTCTTGTGTATAAACTAGTTGTTTCTAGTGTTAAATCAAAATCATGATCTTGTTCAAAACCGCTTCCAGTCCATCTATAAAATGAAATCCTATCATTTTGAGAAACCATTTGCTCCCAGATTACTGCATAAGGCGTATTATCAATTACATGAGCACCAATTCTATTTCTATATGAAGAAAGGCCAGAAGCTAGAATTCCACTAGAACTCCAGGTTAATCCCCCCCCAGTAGATCTATCATAATACATTGTGGTGCTGGGGGTAGTACCCTGTCTTGAAAAAACATAAACATCATTTCCATAAGATAAAACAGCTGCAGCAGTTGTCCCACTTCCAAAATGAGGAAAACTTTGATCATAAGAAGGATTATAATAACTCGCTTGTGTTGCAGGAGAACTAATTCTCTTAAAAGTTGTTGTTCCGTCGCCCTCCCTCTGTCCTGAAAAAATATTTCCTACTGAGTCTATATCAAAAGAATCATGATCTCCAACTTCATAAAAATCAATCTCTGTCCATGTCTCTCCAGCATTTTCTGTGTATTGAGTATTTGCCCCAGCTCCAAGCCACCCATAATAAAATATCCATATCTTGTGAGGGTCTGTTTCATCCATCAGTACTTTTCTTCTTGGAATTCCCAAAGTACCACTATCGGCTACACCAGTACCATCAACTAAAACAATTCCAGAAGGCTGAGCTTTTACAATATTTTCTTTATCAAAGTAAGTAAAACTAACAAAACCAACTAGCATTGCTATTAATACTAAAAAAATTATTCCTCTTTTCATTTTATTTACCACACATTTTTAATTTATTAATTCTTCTATGTTATTTTTCTTGTAATAACCATTTCCAAACTGGTCGAATGTGAATCTTTTTACCCTTAATTTTTATGTCTTCTTCCTGGCTGTTTGTTAAAAGTAATCCTTTTTTGAGCTTAAATTTTTCCATTGCATCAGTTAATCCTTCAATCTCTCTTTCTCTATTTTCTTCATTTAATTCATAACAAACTTGTATAGTTTGTTTTACTGATTTATTTTTAATAATGAGGAAATCACACTCTTTTTTATCAGAATAATAAAAGATTTCATTATCCTTGTTTAAGCAATTAAAAACTAAGTTTTCCAATAGCCATCCATGGTCTTTAGTGATTTTTTTAGAAAGAATTTCAATAAACCCATTATCTAAAATATAAAATTTCTTGTCATTTATTATTTGTTTTTTGTATGAATAGTCAAATTTATTTATTGTTTTGGCAAGATAAGTCTCCTCAAGATAAGATATAAATTTCTTAATTGTATTAACACTCTTAATGTTTGTAACTTTCTTAATAGAATTATAACTAAACTTATTAGAAAAGTTGTTTATTAAGTAAGAATATAACTGTCTTAGAACTATCACATTATTTACTTTATGCCTGACTGCTATATCTTTAATTATAGTATCTTCATAAACTCTAGTTAACAATTCAGAATCATTATAAATCAAATATTCAGGCATGCCCCCTTTTATTAAATACCCTTCAAAATATTTTTTAATTTTTATTTTTGTCTCTGTTTTGTAAATAGATTCTTGGTTTACCTCAACTCCTTTTAATTTTAAAAACTCCAAGAAGGAGAAAGGCCTAACAACAATATCCACATGCCTTCCTGTAAGTTTTGTGCCCAATTCTCTACTTAATAAGGTTGCACTTGAACCAGTTATAAAAAATTTAAATCCTTCTTCATATAACCTTCTTACAAATGTTTCAAAATTAGTTATGTTCTGAATTTCATCAAGAAAAAATGTTTTCTTTTTCCCATACAAGCTTACTAAAGCTTCATAAAGTCTATTGAATTCACTTGCTGGAAAATTAAATAGTCTTTCATCTTCAAAATTTAAATAATAAAAGTCTTCATCATTATAATGTTTTTTTATTAACTGTCTTAATAATGTAGATTTACCGCTTCTCCTTAAACCTGTCAAAACAACAACATGAGGCAATTTTATTTTAGATTCTACTTCTCTTAAAACTGTTCTTTCTATACCATACTCCTTATTAAGAATAACTTCTTTTTGCCTTATAAGGATTTCTTTTATTTCTGATTCAGATAACATAAACATATAACAAAAATAGAATTTATAAAGCTTTTCATTACCATTACACAAAATAGCATCTTTTTGTTCATTAATAATGAACATTATATACTTATTTTTAAATCTTCCCCTTCTCATATCCCCAACAAAACTTCTAGAACATCTAGCCAATCTATTGAACCTAAACCATCAACATCAAGATGAGTATAATCAACATCAGGTAAAGCATGTCCTTGCCAATATACAACCAAAGCTAAATCCATTACATTCACCCTACCATCAAAGTTAACATCTGCTGAATTTCCACCATTAAAATAAAAATCCAAAGTTTCTGATTGAGTAAGGGTAGCTGTTTTGGATTGTTCTTGTCCAAAATAAGTAACTGTCACATTATATGGAGCATAAGTTGTTATCGACGGACTATTTCCTGCCCCTCCTATGTGTTGTTCTGTTAAAGTAAATCTTGCGGTACCATCTCC
>Ga0180007_10001236_pt1 | contig 36420 bp, 37 predicted proteins | sample MM_PC_MetaG_FD_121122 | JGI IMG/M metagenome (GOLD analysis project Ga0180007, IMG submission 121122) | Groundwater microbial communities from the Aspo Hard Rock Laboratory (HRL) deep subsurface site, Sweden - MM_PC_MetaG | ecosystem: Environmental > Aquatic > Deep subsurface > Groundwater... | reverse complement strand
ACTACATAGATTTGTGCTGTCATTTTCAATAAGGAGGAGAAGTAAATCAACTATGGTAGATGCGCTGCATAAAAATTTAGGGGAATTTGTGTCGATTTACCTTACTGTGAAAATCGGTGTTAATGAAATCCCAGCTTCTTCAAAAACTATTCAAGGAACCCAAAGAATAATCCCTGGTGAATCGCATCAGTAGTTGAAAGATTACCTTGGCCTGTTATTTGGTGACTTACATCAATCTGGATAAAATAAAAGGCAGAGCGGTTTCCACGCGAAGGATGCGGGGGCCAATATGGACAGGTTTGACGCCGCAGGATATGAGCTTTTCAATTTCATAGGGGATAAATCCGCCTTCCGGGCCAATGACAAGGGTGACCGGTCCATTGACATGGGCAGGACAGGGGGTGTTCGCTTTGGGGTGGGCCACGATCGATAACGTGTCTTTAATGATTTCCGGAAGCGTGTCTTCAACAAACGGTTTGAAATATCTGGCGAGCGTGATTTCAGGGAAAAGCGTGTCCTTGGCCTGTTCAAGACCCAAAAGACAATGGAGGTCAAGGGATTCTTTGGACAGCACGGGGCTCTGCCAGAAACTTTTTTCCACCCGGTACGCGTTGATCAGGAAGATCTTTTTGACGCCCATGGATGTCATGGCAATCATCACCCGCTTGATCACCTTGGGCCTGGGCAATGCCAGGATAACGGTTACAGGAAGTGGCGGGGGGGGCGGGGTTTCAAGTGTCACATCCATTTCCATAAATGTGTCTTCGATTTTCGTGACAATGCCTGTCCCCATTTTGCCGTTTAGAAGACCCACCTGAAGCGAGTCTTCCAACTTTACCTGGTGGATGGTTTTGGCATGCAGGAAGCGACGGTCGGACAGGCGGACGCGGGTTGATCCGTCAAGAAAGTCATTTGAAAAAAGAAGTATCAGGTTCATTTGGAAAATCGTTTCAGAATGATTCCCCGGTATCGGTTATTCATTGTTTTCAAACCGGATATTCACGGAGAAGGGGAGATCAGCACCCTGAAAGCACCCTGGCCCAAACACCTGCATGAGTTTGTAGAGTTTGAACTGGGTCCAGCCCTCATCGTCTGCGGTCAGGTCCGGTGCTTTTTTACCGGTCAGCGCATGGTGCTGTTTCCACATGGCTCTTCCGATGGCGTTCAGTTTTACCCAGACAGTGGTATTGATGCTGTATTCGGATGTTTTCATGATTATCTCCCGGGATTATTCAATATTAGGGGTCAATTTTGCCGAAAAACGTATGCCACACGCCTTCTGTATCACGTTTCTCCAGGATTGTCACCGGAAGATGCGATAACTGGTCTTCAATCTTTTCAGCCTGGCTCTTTAAAAGACCGGACAGGATAAACCATTTTTTTTGCAAAAACCCGTTGTCGCTCACAAGTCGCTGCATCACATCATAATGGATGTTTGCCACCATGAGATCGGTCTGAATATGCATAAAGGTTTCGGCTCGTCCCTGAAAGGCATGAATCGTATCTTCAAAACCATTTAACCGGATATTCCTGAGCGTTGTTTGAACTGCCAGAAAATTGAAATCCACGGCAAGTACTCTGTTGCAGCCGAGTTTTGCGGCGGCAAGCGCCAATAAACCGGTTCCCGTGCCCAGGTCAATCACGGAATGGATAGGCATGAATTTCAGGAGTCTTGACAAAATATCGAGGCAGTCATGGGTTGTCGGATGGGTGCCTGTGCCAAACACCACGCCAGGGTCGAGGACAAGTTTCTTTTTTAACGATGTGTTGCTGCAGTCTCGATCCCAGGGGGGAACGATCAGAAAATCGCTGATGGTAAAAGGCTCAATTTTTCCGCCTTGCCATTCCTCATAGGTCATTTGATACTGATCGATCAGCTTGAGTTCGGGGTCCATTTTCATCAGGTCGTTCACTTCGTTGTCAGCAGGTTCCTGAAAAAAAAGAAAGGAAAATCCATCTTCCTCCCAGTTGCCTAAAAAGGTGCTCCCAAATCTGGTATTTTCAGGATGGATATGACCTTTCAGATAATAGATATGAAGAATGTCATAAGGGCAGGGTGATACAGGTGATGTGTTGTTTTCAGTCATGTGTTTATTTTCAGTATGGCATAGCATTCTGCTTGCGCATCTATAAAAGGTTATTGTGAAATCCCAAGAAAGCGGGAGAGGTGGCTGTTGTAGACAACCGGCTGCTCCTGCTGGACCCAGTGGCCGGAATCCTTGATGAAATGAATGTCAAACGGGCCGGAAACGTGATTCGCGATGGCATATGCCAGATCCTTTTCAAGGGCTCTGTCTGTTTCTCCCCAGATCACGCTGACCGGGCACGTTATTTTTTTTCCTTTTGACCCGTCCTCAAGAATATACCTGAACGCCCTCAGGTTGGCCCGGTAGTAATCAACACCGCCTTTCAAACCTGATGTTCGCAGTGTTTTTTTCCATTCGGCCATGACGTCAGGGGTAAAGACGTCCTTTTTGACCGCATATAACTTCACCAGAATTTCAAGCAGGAGAAAATCGTGGGCGGACAAAAGACGTTCGTTTAATTGGGGAATCTGATTGGCAAACACATACCAGCTTTTAAGGATTTGAAAGATATTCTTTGTTTTCAGGAAAAGCGTCGCATAATCATACAGATGGGGGGCGTTTGAAATGACCAGTTTCTCGACCGTGTGCGGATAGGTTTCCGAATAGTGAAGCGCTACCACACCGCCCCAGTCATGGGCGACGATGACGGCCCTGCCTTGACCGAATGTATTTACAAGGCCTCTTATGTCTTCGATGAGAACGGAAATTTTATATGCATCCCTATCTTCCGGCGATTCTGTTTCCCCATATCCCCGCATATCCGGAACGGCCACGGTGTATTTTTCCGATAAAAGCGCCACCTGATTCCGCCACGAATGCCGGGTTTCAGGAAATCCGTGAAGACAGAGGCATAAGGGACCTGATCCTGTGATGTTTACATGATAGGCAATGCCATTTATTTGGGCGTATACGCTTTTCATTTTCATGTTTAATGATTCCCCTGCGGTCTATTATTAAAACAGGTATCGATTATCCATTAATGAGAAAATATTGCAAGAGGCTTTTTGCCGCTGCCATCCGGAAAATATTCTAAAAGCCCTTTCAGAAGGCGGGCTGCTTTTTTCGGAGGATTGAAACTTAAAAGACCGCCGCCGATAAATTGAGAGCAGGTCATGACCGCTTCGTCCAGATTGGGTTTTCCGGTCACGATCATCTGTTCGGTCAGGTGAAAAACCATGCCGATCATCAATTGAGCAATTATTCCCGGTTTTTTGATTTTGATGAGTTGCGATGCGACAAGGCTTGCTTCAAGGAGCCTTTCACAATCCACCGCAAAGGCATGAATCAGATCATCTATTTTTTCGGAAACGCCCCGGCCATATCGATACCATGACAAAAACAGGCCCGGACGGGACAGCTGGTAATCAAACAGAAAGAGAAGTCTGTTTGAAACCAGTTGGAATTTGGCATGCGGGTCTGTTTCAGGTGCGTCCATACCGATTTCCTGGTATCGGATAATGCCATAGGTAAACGCCTGGTCCAGGAGTTCGTAGAGGATATCCTCCTTGTCTTTGAAATGCCTGTAGAAGGAACCTGTGCTCATTCCTGCCTGGGTGGTGATTTCGGAAATCTGGACCCGGTGAAACGGCTTTTTCGAGGTTAACTGCTGGGCAGCGAAAAGGAGCTTGAACCGCGCTGTCTGTTTTTTTTGTATGGGCGTCTGACTTTTTTCCTCCTGTTCACCTGAACGCGATGTCGCATTTGAAGCAGATACTCGGAGCGCTTTGTTTTTCATTGTTTTAAACTGAGTGACCGGATTCAGGTAATCTTCTCTTTTCACGATAGATTCATTGGACGCAAACAAACGTTCCAGGAGATCAATAAATTGATCGGTCACTTCGGGCCATTGCTGTTTGACATGATCATGCAGCGCTTTGATCTGTAAATTGCCCACCTTTGAGGCACTTGTATTCCCTATGGATGGAATGACGAACCGATCGATAAACCATTGTTCCATTTTCCAGGAAGGGTTGTCTGGCCGGCTTCTTTTTTTAATGAAGGCACGGGACAACTCTCTTACCGTAAGGTCGGAAGCGGGAATGGGTTGACCTGTTTTTGATACGTCTTTTGGAGCGCTTTTCGTGTTGTTTTTTGAGGAGGCAATAATCTTTTCGGCCAGGCTTCTGGCCTGGTTAAGCGACATATCGTCACATTTACCAATCACTTCAATTTTTTTTCCGCCGTTTTCACGAAACGTCGCAACAAATGATTTCCGGCCACTGGGATACACACGCACGCCAAATCCTTTTAGTGTATCGTCCCAGTAGTAGTCTGCCTTATTACCGGCTTGCCGGTATGAAAGCTGATCGATCAGTCTGGCTTTGAGATGGTGAGGCATTTGAAAATTCCTTTCATCTGGTAAAATTGATGCCAAGGGTATCCTGTACATCATTTTGAGTAACTTTAAATTTAATTTATAAACCGAATATGATAGATAATAACACTCATATTTCCTATTTGAGTAACCATAATTCATGGGAAGGCATGCGGTCAATGTAAATCAAATTTTATTTTTAATATATTGTAATTTAAGTAAAAATTTTTATTGACAGCCATCAATTATCATCCTATTGAGTAATGAACAAATATTCATAAGTATCAACTCTCAGGTTAAAAAAATAGACGCGTTCCGGAAAAAGTCGTTTCAAGGAGGATGGAAAGATGACACCCCAAACCAGAAAGCAGTTGAATGAATTGCACATTGGCCTGATAAAAATCAGTCAGGCATGGGCCATGAAAAAACCGTATGATAAAGACCGGGCAACAGAATTGAGGCATGAAGCGGCATTGATCAATCATGCCCATTATGTGGAGAATATTCCTGCGTACCGGAGGCTTTCGGAAGAAGCGGATCTCCTCCATGTGGCAGATGTGGATTTGATTAAAAAGGAGCTGATGTCCACGGATGACATCTTTAAATCCTATGATCAGACCTGGCTGGATGATCATGATTACGAAAAAATGAATGCATGGATAGGAAGCATTTTCCATGACCGGATCAATATCAATACAGCAGGTGTCCGTACAATCGATCAATGGGTTGACCGATTGACAGAAAGCGGTATCACACCGGTTTACAGTTCAGGAACAACTGGCCGGTTTTCATTCATTCCCCGATGTGAAATGAGCTGGAAGCTCTTTACCACCGCACCGGTCAGCTATTCCGCGCCGGTGTGGGCCGACCTGGGTGTCATTCCGCTCTATCAGAAGGTGCTGATGGGGCCTTTGTTAAAGTTATTGCATCCGGATACATTTTCAATGCTGTTGAAGAAGCGTGGCCTCCCCGGGTTTGCCGGTGTTTTCATGAATTTCAGAAAAGGGAACATGGGCATTCAGCTGGTGGGGCAGGAACTCTCCCATCTATTCCGGAAGACCTGCTTTCTCTACGATACGGATTTGTCCGCATCAGCCATTCGAATCATTTCAAGAGGCATCAAAAACGATGCGGATCTGAAAATTCTGGAATCGTTCCAGAAAGAGACCATTGAAAAGAAAGATGAAAACTACATGAAACTCATAGATTTCATGAAGCGGGCGACATTGGCAGGCGAGAAGGTGTTTCTATTCGGCGCGCCATACCAGTTGAAGGAACTCTCCCAGGTCATGATCAGGGAGAATGTGCAGATCCCGCTCAAGAAAAAAAGCTGTGTCTTTTTCGGGGGTGGCTGGAAATCCTTTGAGGGCGAAAAAATAGAAAGGCATGAGCTGGTGGAGATGGTTTCAGATCGCCTAAATGTGCCGGATGAGCTGATTGTGGAAGGATATTCCATGACAGAAGTAAATGGTCTCATGGTCCGCTGTCATCATGGCCGGTTTCACATCCCGCCTGTGATTGAGCCGGTCATTTTAGATGAGGCACTGGAGCCTCAGGAGGGTTGTGACCTCAAGGGACCGTTTGGTTTTATCGATCCCTTTGCCGTGTCCTACCCCGGATTCATTATCAGCGGGGATAATGTGCGAATGAGAGATGAAATCTGCCCCTGCGGCATGCATGGTCCTGCACTCACGGAAGTGGGAAGGGCACAGGGCAGGGAAATCAAGGGATGCGGTGGCATTATGGCATCTGTTCAGGCATGAGTATGATATATGAGGAGTGAGAAGATGTTGAAGTTTTGCAGAGAATCAGGATTACTGTCAGAAGCAAATCAGGTCATCCGGGTCCCGCACCTCGTCAAAGGGGCGCTGGTTTTTCCGCCTGAACTGGATAAAAAAGAGATCGAAGCTGCGTTCAAGGAAAAAGAAGACGATTGCACCTATGTGAAGACCCGGTCCGCTCAGATTTTGCGTGAGCCTGTAATCGATCGCCAGCACATGACCTTCACAGGTGAGTACATTTATCAGGTGCTTCCGTTGGTAAACCCCATGGAACTGATCGAAGCGGATATCGATAATCTGACGGAGACACTTTATGCCCTGTCGTTTTCGGAAGTGTTGTCCTACCTGGACATGCTTTTAAAAGCCATCACGGAAAATGCTTCTCTGGTTGACTATATTAGAGATGTGTCTCTTCAGACCGCCGAACACCCTGACCCCTATCATCTGGGGGCTTTTGAAGCGTTTCCGTTTTTGCTGAGCCCGGAGAACGCCGAAGCCTCGGTGGACAATGATCTGTCAGCCTGGGGAAGAAAAGGGCGGGACTTTCTGGATGGATGGGTAGAGATAGATGCCGGGGTTTTTCCAGGTATTTCCTCTCTTATCGGACAGGGCCTATTCAAAAACGAATTCCCCTCAGGTATTCCATTTCAAAAAGCCAGTATCCGTGCCATGCCCACCCGTCAGCTTCATATTACGGCAGGAAATGCACCTGCCATCCCTTTGATATCAATGCTTCGGGCGATACTCACCAAATCAGCCGCCGTTATCAAATCGCCATATGGCGCCACACTGCCTGGCGCCTTGATTGCTCTTGCCGCATATGTGGCCGCACCCGATCACCCGATTACCAGGAACCTTTCAATCGTTTACTGGCCAGGTGGTGATGCGTCGATTGAAGATCCTTTTTTCTTCCCAAACGCTTTTGACCGGATTGTCGTGTGGGGCGCACCCCAGGCCGTGGATGCGGTTCGCAAAAAAGCGAAATTCACCCGGACAGTCTGCTTCAATCCCCGTTATGGTTTCAGTTTTATCGGAAAAGAGGCTTTTGAGGAAAACCGTCTCAGGGAAGCGGCCATACTGGCATCCATCGATTCCATGATCTGGAACCAGAAGGCCTGCATCGCGTCGCAGGTTCATTACGTGGAAGGGACAATAGACCAGGCCGAAGACTATGCAAAAATCTTGCAGGATGTTTTGGCCGAGTGGGATCAGGCGGCTCCCAACTTTATCAAACCCGAGGCCAGGGGAAACCTGAAACGGATGAAACGGGGGAAGTATATGAGCGCCTCGTGGTACCGGAACAGGCAAAATGGCGACGTGACGTCATCTGTCGTCGTTATGAATGAACCCTTTGACATGCTCGATCATCCCATGTGCCGTCTGGTGGTGGTACGGCCGGTTTCCCATCTGAATGATACCCTGCCTTTCATTCACCATGCCGTGTCATCGATAGGCATTTATCCTGAAAAAAGAAGACTTGAATTAAGAGATGGCATCGCTGCAAGAGGGGTTTCAAATGTACTTCCTCTGGGGCAGGTGGAGCGGATTTTTGGTGGCATGCCCCATGATGGCATGATGGTGTTGACCGATCTGGTTGACTGGAAAAACGGATAACGTTTGGGTGGGGAAAATAGCAAGGAGGAGAGTTTGATGAACGCATTATCAAGAGTTGTGCTTGTGTTTTTTATTTTAACCCTGATATCTGTGGATGCCGAATGTGCAAAAGGACAAGCGTTCCCTGATGAATTGAGGAAAAGTCTCCTTCTTCAGCCGTTTACCGATAAACAGAAGGAACAGCTTTTAAAAGGAGACGTCGTATTCACTTACGTGCAGACGGAAGATTCAGAAAAAAGCATGGCGGGTAACGGCGTCGCATATGTGTTGATTCACCATTCGGCAAAGGATTGTTATGATCTGTTCACGATTTTTGACACACAATATCTTTACATGCCCCATGTGGTCAAAAGCGATGTATTGAAAACCGAAGCAGATAAAATCACTATTTTCAAGAAACTCGATTTTTTACTGGTCAATATCCGGTACACCCATATCCTGACCAAACAGCCCGATGAATTACGGGTCGATTTTGTCACCGATCCGACAGGTGAAAATACAATCAAATTCAATAAGGGATATTTTCAGTTTCAGGAGGTTTCAACGGACTGCGCTTTGTTCACATTTTTCCTGGAGAAGGTCGATACCGGTTTCAGGATTCCCAATTTTCTCAAGAAATTTCTGATTGCAAGAGACCTTCCGGGGGTCGCGGAAAACGTTAAAAAACGCATGGAGTCCGGAGGGACGTGGCAAAAATGAGTGGTGAAAAAGCTGTATGGAAGGTAACTGATTTAGGGGGGCATATGAAAAAAGGATTTTTGGGCATATTCGTCATTATGGTTCTGGTGGTTGGCGGGATTTCTTTTGGCAGCGACAAGACAGCTCTAAACGAAAGAATTCTCTCTGATGACGTCAAGGAACAGATAAGCAAGGACCTGACTGACGTCGGTATTTTCGGCGCCTATGTCGACCTCAACATGCGGATGACCATTCCTTCCAGCGATAATCCCTACACCGATGAAGATACGGATCTGTGGGGTATGGTGATCAAACCGGGTGGAAACACGGTGAAACGGCCCACGATTCTTGTGGCCACCGCATACCGGCGGGAGCTGACCTGCATTCTTTATATCGGTCTCCTGCGCCATGGCTACAATCTGATGGTTTACGATATCCGGGGTACCGGGTCGTCCAACGGGGCGTTTGATATCCTCAACCTGGAACAGCATTATGATGTGGCGTTTATCATCGATAAATGGATTCCCAAACAGTCATGGTCAGACGGGAAGGTCGGCATGATCGGTGCCTCTTTTCTGGGTATCACCCAGCTTCTGGCCGGTGGGCAGATTGAATACGATGCCGTAACCGGAGAACCGGTTCACCTGAAAGCGATTTTCCCTCAGGTGGCCATGACCGATGCGTATACCGATACGTTTCTGCCCGGAGGTGTTCAGAATTTGTTTTATGATTTCTGGCTCTATCTCGTGGATATGTTAAGCATCCTGCCGCCTGACCTCTACCTGGGAGAAACCTATCCGCCCATCCCATCTGATCTTGAAGAAGCAAATACCCTGTGGAAAGATCATATGAACCAGTTCCTTGACCACTGGTCGCTTCTGAACCGGCTCGACCTTGAACAGGACGGTTCGTTCTGGGATGAAAAATCACCCATGATCTACTGGCCGGACAAGCCGGAGAACGGGTGGGGGTTAAACGGCGAAGGCGAGAAAGTGTTATCGAAAAAATTACCGGTATGTTTAACCAGCGGCTGGTTTGACGTGTTCACCCGAGGCACGCTGGCGGAATATCAATATGGCTTGAAGAATCACAATGTGGCAGACAAGGCACTGATCGTTGGCGAATGGTATCATCTGGACGCGATGATCAGCGCCGGGTTGCCGTCACTCACGAATATGGATTTCCCTGCCAGATGGTTTGACTGGAAGATTAAGGGTGAAGACGACTGTTTCATGAAAGACTTTCCCGTGTTCTTGGAAGTCATGGGCGAAAACAGATGGCGGGCCGAGAAATCATGGCCGTTACCCGAAGAAAGACTGGAAGAAAAAGTCTATTATCTTTCAAAGAAAAAGCAAGATCCCATCGAAGGTGATTACTTCACCCATAAACCGGCAAACCTCATATTCTCCCTCGAAGAATCGGAAAGCGCCTTGTCCGAGTCGGGCGACGCACCTGTGATGACACACAACCCCTTGTCGCTTCATGGGGGTATGGCCCTGTATTCACGTTCCGGCAACCGTTTTCTCGCAGGCGCATTTTCCTTTGTGTCTCAGATCTCAAAGAAAATGTTCGGCTATGATTTGGATGAATTCATGCCCTATGAGGACGAAAGAACGGACGACTGGAAAATACCCACGTTTACCACGGACGTGCTTGCAGAAGATATGGAGATCGTGGGTCCTTTGCTGTTGACCTTCTGGGCGAAAACCGACTTTGATGATGAAGCGGCTGCATTCAATGATCAGGTGACACGGCTGATCAAGGTCGCCTTTGGTTATAAGGAGAACCGGCACCTCGATTCCATGAACCAGAAAGATGTTTACTGGGTGGTGGATCTGGATGATGTCTTCCCGGAAGGACGGGCGCGGAATATCACCTCCGGCTGGCTGAGTGCCAAACACCGACCCTATGATCCGGAATTGCCGGATGGTACCCAGGTAAACGGGATCATCGAACACGCCCTTGATCCTTCTTATGTTCCTTTTGCCCCGTTTTATGATTATCCAGACCGATACCTTGTGCCCATCAATGAAGGGGATCTCTATCAATATGCTGTGGAACTGTGGCCCACCTGCAATGTGTTTAAAAAAGGTCACCGGGTGCGGATCACCCTTTCCGGCTCTGACTTTCCCCATCTGCTTCCGATCGCCATACCTTCCAAAAGCACGATTCAGATCGATGAATCCCATCAGTCCAGCCTGGCATTTACTACCACGAACACGGATGATGAAGGTATCACCTGGGAGTGGATCGACCATGCGGATGACTATTTGATGACGCATAGAGACGAACCGGATTCTATTCAAGCGGAAGGCCGTATTGAAAGTGAAAAACCACTAAAAAATAATAATGGGACAGAAAATTCAACCCGTGATATGGATGAGGCAGCAACAAATCGATCCGATGGGATGTGCTTTATATCAAGTCTTTTCTGTGATGATTACCTGATACGATAGAGGGAAAAAAATGAAAATTAAACAGGGCACGAAAATATTTATTACAGGCGCGGCAAGCGGTATCGGCCGATCAACAGCAATTCTCATGGGAGAAAAAGGAGTGAATCTGTTCCTGACGGATATCAATGGAAATCTGCTTTCCGAAACTGTGGACCATATCCGGCAAAAAAGCGGAACGGTTTCCGTTCACCAGGTATGCGATATCGGGAATTATGAAGCTGTCAAAAAAATGGCCGAGGATATTCATCAGTCCCACGGCCCCATGGATATTGTGATGAATATCGCAGGTATTGCCCTTTTTGCATTGATCGAGGACATGACCCATGATCACTGGAAGAAAGTGATCAACACCAATCTCTGGGGGCCGATTCACGGTATTGAATGTTTTGTGACGGAAATGATCCGGCAAAAGAGGCCTGGTCACCTGGTGACGGTTGCTTCTCTGGCAGGACTTGCAGGCCTGCCCTGGCATGTGGCGTATGGGGCTTCCAAATGGGCATGCGTGGGGTTGAGTGAAGTTCTCAGATATGATTTAAAGCAACACAACATCGGCGTTACCGTTGTCTGTCCGGGTGCAGTTGAGACGCCGTTGAAGCATTCTGTGGAAATCGTTAAGGTCAATGAAGGGAATCCACGGGTGATAAAGATGAAACAGCGGTTCTCCCAGCATGCGGTCACACCGGAAAAAGTGGCGGAACTGACTTTTACCGCCATTGAAAAAAACAAGTTCATGGTACTGACCAGTCCGGATATCCATATTCTCTATTTTTTAAAACGGAAGTGCTATCCGTTGTACCATTTGATTCTAAGGATCGTCAGTTATCAGATGAATAAAATGAGAGAAATATGAGATTTATTTTACTCGGATAGCAGTACTACGGAAAAGCTGCTGAACAGCACCCAAACCGGATCACCTTTACCGATATTGAGCCGTCTTGAACTTTCGGTGGTCACGATAGAACACAGCTCGGTTCCATCTGAAATCCGGACGGCATATTCCGTATTGATTTCTCCCTGGGTGATCCGGTCGACGATGCCATGAAATATATTATCGGCACTGCATTCGGGGGCGTGGTCGGTTTTTTGAAGGATGACCCAGGGTGCTTTGATTTCGGCCGTGATCAACTTGCCCACAGTGAGGCCCAGCCGTTTCCGGCTGTCGTTGGTGATGATCGTTGTGACCCGGTTCCCGCTGATGGTCACCAGTTCCACCTGGGATTGGATATCCCCAATACGGATGGTTTGGATCTTTCCGAAGAACGCGTTTCTGGCGCTGGTTTTCCGGGCGGATTCTTTGTCCATAAAAAACCGGGTGACGTGCTGGATGTCATCTTCAGAAAAGGAGACATAGGAAGACGTCAGGTTAGGCGTCGAATGCCCTAAAAGCATCTGAACTGCGGGCAGCGGCATGTTGTTTCGCATCAGTTCAACAGCACGGGATTTTCGCAAGATCTCCGGTGCACCCAGTTCTTTGGCAAAACCACATGCTTCGGCGCGTTCGTAAAATTTTCGCCTTACAAATCCAGGGTCTGCGTTCAGCATGGGGTGAGACCCATTGTTGTTGATGAAACCCGGATCATCCATGATCGCTTTAATTTCCTGGCAGGGCGTATCTGACAAGGGCACTTTTCGAAGCGGGCGGCCGGAGTCTTCCTGAACCTGGCCCAAACAAACGAATTGATTTTCAAAATCGATATCCCGGAGCGGATCAAGTCCCAGCACCTCGCTCAGTTTGGCCCCGGTGTAACGAATCAATAAAAATATAAGCAGAATACGTTGGCGTGCCCGGCGAACATCTGCACGTGATGCCGCCTCAGCCCAGTCACGAAAGGATTGTGCCAGTTGATGGAGCTGGACGATGTCCAGGCATTTGTCCTGATCCGGTTCTGAAAAGATCTGTCCATGGGCGGTCATGGCCGACATCTTTTGGGTGGCTTTGTGCGTTGTTTTTTTGGGCGGTTTCTGTACGCTCATGAAATCCTCATCGTTGAACTTATCTCCATTTCCAGCAAAACACAATTTATACCATACCGAACATTGGATAAAACAAAAAAATCTTGACATATTTTTTTATCCCGGCTTAATATCACGAAAAATATATTAATCGTGATAGTAAGTCAAGAGGCAATCGTTCAGGATGGTTTCCAGGGAACTATGAAGAATAAACGAAAAACAGGTTTTTCAGGAGGATTCTATGAATGAAGGTAAAGAATTTATCACAAAGGGATCAGGTGCAAACCCGTCATTCCTTTTCAATCGCATGGAATTTGCAGGCTCTCTGGGCGACCTGGGAACGATTTTACCCCTGGCCATCGGAATGATTCTGATCAATGGCCTCAACCCGATGGGATTATTTCTGGGCGTGGGCCTCTTCTATATTTTTTCCGGACTCTATTTCAAAGTCACCAGCCCTGTAGAACCGATGAAGGTCATAGGCGCTTATGCCATTGCCACAGGCATCACTGTCAGTCAGATCCAGGCATCCAGCTTGTGGATTTTCCTGTTCCTGCTGATCATTGGCGGAACCGGCATGATCACGCTGATTGGCCGGTATATCCCAAAGCCCGTTATCCGAGGGGTACAGCTATCCACGGGCGTTTTGCTGGTTTCCCAGGGAGTTAAGCTGATGTTGGGCACCTCGAAATTTCAAGCGCTGCGCGAGGCGGCAGAGCCCTATTTGAGCATCCAAACCATTGGACAGGTCCCCATTGGTTTGCTGATCGGCGGAATTCTGGCCTTGCTCACACTTCTGCTGCTGGAAAACCGGCGTCTGCCTGCTGCTTTGGTCGTGGTGGGAATCGGCATTCTGGTAGGTCTCTTAATAGGTACGAAGGAAGGGCTGGATCAAGTTCAACTGGGACTCTACCTTCCCAGGCTGCTCCCATTTGGCTGGCCATCTCCAACGGACTTCAGTTTCGCTCTTTTAATGCTGGTGCTGCCGCAAATTCCCATGACCCTGGGAAACGCCGTGATCGCCAACGCAGACCTGTCGATCCAGTATTTTCCCCAGGATGGGCAGCGGGTGACCTATAGGGCGCTTTGCATCAGCATGGCCATGGCGAACCTGATGAGTTTTTTCCTGGGCGGCATGCCCATGTGCCAGGGGGCAGGCGGCCTTGCTTCCCGTTATCGTTTCGGTGCCCGCACCGCTGGTTCAAACCTGATCATTGGCGCGATCTTTATTGTGTTGGCCGTTTTTCTGGGCGAGCACATCATGGGGGTCATTTATTTGTTGCCCATGTCCGCACTTGGCGTTCTTCTGATATTCGCCGGTGCCCAATTGACCCTTACCCTTCTGGATATGAAAACCAGAAAGGAAATGTTTGTGCCGATTCTTATATTGGGCATCACCCTTGCGTCGAATCTGGCAGCCGGATTCATTGCAGGCATTGCCATCTCCTGGATGCTGAAATCCGAAAAATTCAACGTATAGTCAAGGGGAGGAGGACTCTTTATCAAACTATTTTATGCATGCAGTTAATCAATATCTTGACGCCAACAGTTGCTATGCCGGAATTGATATCAGACATGGCGTATGGAATGACCAGCTCGTTGTTATGAATGATCGAACCGCAGGAGTAAACCACATTCGGGACATACCCTTCACGCTCTTTTTCGTGCGGGACGAGCAAAGGCTCATTCAGGCGGGCGATGATTTTTGAAGGATTTTCAAGGTCCAGCAGTATGGCGCCGATGCAATACTGGCGCATGGGGCCGACACCATGGGTGAGCACGATCCAGCCTTCATTGGTTTCAAGGGGCGACCCACAGTTGCCGATCTGGATGAATTCCCATGGGTGTTCAGGTTCCTGAATGATTTTGGATTCTTGCCAGAAATGGATGTTGTCTGAATACATGATATGATTGTTTTCACCGTCCTGGCGAGAGAGCATGGCATAACAGCCGCCAATTTTCCGCGGGAAAAGTGCCATACCTTTGTTTTGCACGGCTTTACCATTTAACGTTAAAACGTTGAATGTGATAAAATCTTTTGTTTCAATCAACTGTGGCAAAATCGAAATGCCGTTATAGGCAGTATAGGTTGCATAATACGTGACTTCCTGTTTGTCATCGAAAAACTGAACGAACCGGGCATCTTCAATACCTCTGCTTTCATTTTTCGAAACCGGAAAGATCACCCGTTCAGATACACGGTGATCGCTGTGGAAACTGACCTCATAATTGGAATCTGCAAGCCAGCGTATGATCTTGAAGGTTTTTTCTTGATGTGTTTCAGAAAATAACGGTTTTTTGCGAAGCATTCTAATTTTTTCTACTAACTCATGATACGTAAAATTTTCCGGCAGCTGGTTAAGAATATGGACGGTTATCTCATTTCCCGCTCCCATTTCGGTAAGTTTGCGTTGGAAAGGATAGCGTTTGTAAACCGGGTCCAAGTGAAGATCCGGCGTTTCAACAAAATCACTGATCGGATCGAAGAGAAATTTATTTTGCCGGTCAAGGATGCCGCTTCGGAAGACAATTGACGAAATATGGCCTTCACCGGTTGCCCTGAGGCTCATGATAAAGCGCAAACTGCCTTTGTCCAGATTATTTTGATCCGGATGGGAGACAATGGAAGGGTTGAACAGGGCGGCAGATTCAATGGAGTACTCCTTGGTAAAGTAAGCGCCGATAAGGGCCTTTTGAACATCACTGAGCATGATATCCCGTGGAAGATACTCCTTCACCTCAGTAAGGTGTCGCTCAAAAATGTGTTCGATATTTTCGTGCCTTCCGGAAAAGTCCGTCATGATTTGCGCAATCAGATTTTTGGCCGCTGATTCGGACAAACTCATTATCCGCTGAATGATTTTAGATATGCGATATCCCTCTTCAGGAATATGAGGACGGGTGATTACCCGAGATGTATCACCGACGATCTTATTGGCTTTTCTTTTAACTATCAGCTGTTGCTTCTTTTTTGCCTGCATATCTTTTTTTCCCTTAATGTTGTTTTAAATTATATACGATCATCTATAACGGTGGCCGGGAATCCGAGAGGCAGAGGGCTACCAATTCATCAATCACAGCCGTACCAACGCACATGACCGTATCTGCGCCACCCCAGTATATTTTTATTGTACCGTCTTCTTCCGGAACAGCACCGCAGGTAAAGACCACATTGGGCACATAGCCATTTACTTCCCAGGGATCCTCAGGTTGCAATATCCACTGATCAGAAACGCCTATGATTTTCGCCGGATCAGCAAGGTCATGGAGAGCAGCTCCCAGCCGATAAACCGTTCCGGACATGGTTTTGAAAACCCCATGATAGATATGAAGCCAGCCTTTGCCGGTTTTAAAGGGCGGTGCGCCGGGTCCGATTTTCATTTCATCCCAGTGATAGGAAACCGGCTTCATGATCACCCGGGAATCGCCCCAGTGGATGAGGTCAGGCGAATAGGAAATCCAGATCGACCAGGGCGAGATTTCAGAGTGCGGCCGGTCCAGACGCACATACCGGTCGCCGAACTTTTCAGGAAAGATGACCACATTTCGGAGGTCGGCTTGGGTAATCAGGGAAATTCGTTCCACTTTTTCAAAATCCCGAGTGCGGGCCAGTGCAATCCGCACGCCATGCCGGGAGTATGCGCTATAGGTCAAAAGATACGCTCCTTCAACAGGGCAAATTCTTAAGTCCTCAACCCCGAACGCTTCATATTCGGCAAAGAACGTGTCTGTTGAAGGTATCAGAAAGGGTTTGGGTTGAACCGTAAATGAAAACCCATCCTCGCTGTCAGCCCTGCCGATGATAGAACGGCCGTTTAAAAGATGCGACCTGAAAAGCATGATGTAACGGCCATTGTGTTTGACGATACCCGCATTATGAACCGTGGCGACGGGATACGGCACATCATTTTTTGTCAGAATGGGATTGTTTTTAAAGCGTGTAATAATGGGATGATGCGTTTTCATTGTGACCTGTCCTGCAAAATCATTTTATAGACGTTTATGTAGTCATCGACCATGCGATCGACGGTGAAATGCCGTTCAACATGGCGGCGACAGAAGGCACGGTCAATCGTTTGAACACGTGTAACCGCATTGATGGCCTCTCCCACGGTTTCCACCAAAAAACCGGTTTTGCCGGTTTCGATCAGTTCCGGCATGCTTCCCCTGTTAAATGCGATCACGGGCGTACCGCAGGCCATGGATTCGATAACAGCCAGCCCGAAAGGTTCATCAAATTGTATGGGATGCAAGAGTGCGCATGCGTTGCCGAGCAGACGGTTGCGCTCATAAGGGCCTACGCTGCCCATATAAATCACCTTGTCATTGTCGATGTGGGGGGCGACATACTGATCATAGTAGGCCTGATCCTGGATAATGCCCGCCAATATGAGCTTTTTATCACAAGCCCTTGCGATCTCAATTGCCTGCCGGGCGCCCTTGTCATTGTGAATTCGCCCGAAAAAGAGGAGGTGATCGTCCGGAGCAGGCTGAAAATCAAACTGTGTGATATCAATGCCGTGATAAACGGTTCTAATATAATCAAGGTCTGGCGAGCGATCCGCATCGCTGATGGAAACATAGAATACGTTGTGGTTGTATTTTTTGTAAACCGGTAGAATTCCAGGGGATGAAAATCCGTGAATCGTGGTCAACACCGGCGTGGTGGTCAGGCCGGTATAGGTCAGCGGCAGGAAATCAAAATTGTTGTGGATCACGTCGTAGGAATCGGCATGTTCAAAGAGTTCTGAAATGTGCAGACACTCCCAGACTTTTGGGTCGAGTGAGCGGTCTTCTTCATAGCCCCTCGGGCAAACAGAATGCAGGGTGCCGCTGGTCTCGGAATCTGCAGTGGCATACAATGTCACCTGATGACCGCGCGATACCAGCCCTTCGGTTAAAAGGGAGGCCACGCTTTCCCAGGGGCCGTAGTGACGTGGCGGTGTGCGCCAGGCTATGGGAGATAGTATTGCGATATGCATGGCTGGTCCTTTTGTTAAATATTTTTTGGTGTCAATGGCTGTTTTAGAATCTCGTCAGTATAGAGTTTCTGCAATGTCATCAGTGAAAGCAGCCAGGCAAGGGAAGACTCGGCGCCTTCATTCTGGTTGATGCCGTCTGCCATCAAACCATCCCGGCAGCCGCCGGTCTTGGGATCATAGAGCGGCATGTTTAGGTCGTTGTGCCCCAGAAACCAGTTAAAACACATGACGGCATTGTCGAACCATGATTTATCCCGGGTGATGGTATACGCTTCCACACAGGCTTCAATCATGGAATTGGCTTCGACGGGCTGCTGGTCGAAACGGGCTCTGGGACCGCCTTTTTCATACCAACCGTTGCTGCCGATGGGCACAAAGTGATTGTCTTCGGTTTGGATGGCAATAAGCCACTTGAGTGAATGGAGTCCCATATCGATCATGTCATTATTTTGCATTCGGTGGCCGGACAGAATCAAGGCATGGGGCAGTTTGCCGTTAGCATAGTTTAACGCGTTCTCAAGCCAGGGCCAATCGTCTGTGGTATTGTTTTTAAACTGAATGAATAGCCTGTCGGCAAGAAAATCCCGGATTCTTCGTACATCACTGTCGCCGGAAAATTTCTGCAGGTAAGCATTCATGCCTATCAGGGAAAAAGCGATGGCACGGGGCGAATGAAAGTTTTCGGCAGCTCTCAGTGCCTTGTTGAAAAGGGTTGTACTCATTGCAAGATACCCGGAATTATCGAGAAAAGACACTGCTTTACCCAGGCACCAGAGCGCCCTGCCATGTGCATCTTCAGACCCGATCTCCTCCATCCACTGGCGGGAGTAAGTCATGAAATTACGAAAACGCCCATTCTTTTCATTATAGGCATACAGAAGAAATCCAAGATAATGACCGCTTAGAATATCAAGTCCGGAGCCGTTTGTCGGCAGATATTTTTGGCCCATGGCGGCAACCAGAAACGCTCTGGCATTATCATCGGCGCAGTAGCCATGAGTGCGATCGGGAATGGTATAAGTGGCATGTTGCAGGATGCCGGTGTCATCTGTAAAGGCTTTCAGATGGTTGAGCTTTATCTCCGGGAGTTCGAAATTGGTGATGGCCTTGATGTTCGCCACATAGGAATGCCGGGGCCGTGGGTTCTTTGTACGGTTTTGCCTCACTTCACTGAATACCTGGAGGTATTTTCGGGATACTTCCTTCCAAATCGCTTCACGACTGAATGTATAGGCTTTTTTGCGAATGGCGTGCCGTTCCACATCGTTGTCCAAAAGTTCGATAATTTGTTCGGAAATGGCACCCGGATTACGGAAGGGTACAATTCTTCCCCGGCCTTCGGCAAGCATCTCAGTGGCATACCAGTATGGTGTTGAAATGACCGCTTTGCCTGTGCCCATGGCATAGGCTAAGGTTCCGGAGGTAATTTGCGCTTCTTCAAGATAAGGGGTGACGTAGATATCTGCGATACCTAAAAACTCACATAATTCTTTCAGCTCCACAAAACGATTTTGAAAAATGACATGGTCGCCAATATCGAGTTTGCGCACGATCTGCTGAAGCATGATCCGGTATTCATCCCCATGAAACTTTAAAATGTTCGGATGCGTTGCACCCAAAATGATATAAACCAAATCAGGGTGCTTTTTGATGACCGAAGGAAGCGCCTGCAGCACATTTTCAATGCCCTTGTTTGGCGAGAGCAGGCCGAATGTCAGAAGCACTTTTTTACCTTCCACATTGAACTTGTCTTTGTAGAAGCTTGAATCGATAAACGGCGTGTCCGGAATTCCGTGATGGATAAAGGCGATTTTCTCTTCAGGCACCGCATAGATATCTTTCAGGAAATCAGATGCCTTACTGCTCATCACCACCAGCTTGTCGGACAGATCGGACAGCTTGCACATGACATCACGATATTCCGGTGGAGGATCTTTCAAAATGGTATGTAACGTTGTCACTACCGGCATGCGCAGATCACCCAATAGTCTCAGCAGATGGCTGCCTGCCGGACCGCCGAAAAGACCGTATTCATGCTGTACGCAGACAATATCCGTCTGATTGATATTGAGAAATTGGGAGGCGACACCGTAATCGGACAATTTGTTCTGGTTGATTTCAAAGCGCACATTTTCCGGATATGGATATCCTTCGGGTCTGTCGTTCATGGCAACCACCCAACACTTGATGTCAGGCGCTTCTGCTGACAAGGCCTCAACCAGATCCGTGGTGAAGGTTGCGATACCGCACTGGCGGGGCAGGTAATTGCCGATGACGGCAACGGAATTGATCCCCTCATAATACTTGATAACAGATGTCATAATCGCACCTTTTTTGTCTTTTGTTAGTCTTTTATTTGTAAAAACCGATCTGATTTTTGATCCTTTTTTAACTGTCGTTTCTCCTTTAGTGTGTGCTTGCCTTTTTTCTGTTCTTCACGTTTGCCTTTATCTTTTTTTCCTTTGTCTGCCATTTTGGTCCTCTTTTCGTTTTAAAAGTGTTTTTTCCATTCATTGACACAAGCGGGTATTTACTTCACCGGAAATACGCCTTGGGGGACGGTTCATCAACCCAGTAGCCCTGGTGATTGTAGTGTCGATGAAGTCTGTTTTCATAATCCCGGGTCAGATTAGACCCATCCGTATACTCCGGTGACTGTTTGATGGATTCACGGGAAAGATTGACAAATACTTTCGACTCACTCCAACTGATAGGGTCAATCCATTGCGGTGAAATTAGAACCTTTTTTCCGGTCCACCAGTTCGTTGTATCGATTATCAGATAGCGGATCACCAAGGTCTCTTCATCGATGATAAAATCCTCGACGTGGCCAATTTCATGGTCGTCGGCCTGGATGTGATAGCCAGTGACATGTTGAGTGGTTCTCAAATGGGGCTCCCATGCTTTTTCATCTTTGGTGGGCTCTCTCCATTTCTCACAGTCACGAACAATGGTGGGATAAATTCCCCACATGTGTGGGCCAATCCAATAACTCGGCCATTTATAATACCTGTAGTAGGCTTCCTCGAAATGTCGCGAGACAGGCTTCTTGCTGTCTAAGGATGGACTGTCCTCAATCTGTTCTTTCGTCAAATTGATGATGATGGGTTGTTTTTCTTTGATCGCGGCAGCAAGCGCGTACGGGGAGATTAACACCTGCCTCTCTGAAAGCCAGTTTCCGGTGTCGACGATAAAATATCGAATTGTCCAGTGCTGGTCATCGAAGTATAAATCTTTGATTGTTCCTATTTTTCCGTCAAGGCAGTCCAATTTATACCCCTTTAGGGTTTTGGCTTCGTTTAGCATAATGATACTCCTTTCGGCATTTTCAAGGTTTCATTGTCTATAAAGATTCAATCTTTGTGCCAGGTTTCAAACACGATAAGCTGCATCACCCATCATTCTGATTTATAAGAATAATTCGCTTAAAAAATAGTTATAGCGCAGTCATTCACAGCCATAAAAAAAGGTCATATTTCACCAATGGTCATATATAACCTTTTTTAGGACAAAAGAGGGACAGCCCCCCGATACTATGGTTTAACTCTTCATTGATATAGTTATACTAGGTTTGTTTTTAATTGAGCAAGCATGTTGTCGTGTCTCTCGCGATTCATGCAAGGCGTTATCCATTCCCGGTATCAAATCATTCCAGGTTTCCCTGGAGGATGTATTCTACATGACTCTCCTACCTTGTATGACACTGACCAGTATTGTGATAACGGCAATTAAAAGCAGGATATGGATGAATCCTCTCATCGTGTAACTGCTCACAAGTCCTAACATCCAAAAGATTAAAAGTACTACAGAAATTGTCCATAACATTTTGTCATCCTTTCATCCGACATTAGATTCACTTTCGGCTAAACCAATTCAACGGTCAGCCGAAAGTGATTTTATGTGAAAAATTCATTTTACAGATTTAGTTTTTATTGAATACGGTTCTTTCGATGGTCATATTGTTGACCTCCTCTTTTTATATATTTCAATTACGATTCGACCTATTTACCTAAAGACTGCTTTTTATAAGGGCAAATGACATGCCACTACTTGAGAAGTAGTCAAATACTTGCAAGCAGGAAGATATTGTTTAATGACAGTGATCTTTAATACTGGGAAAAAGGAATTAATTAATATTTTTTTAATCTACCTTTAGAAACTGTAATCCATCAAACAAATGCTCAAAAATAAAGGTCATCGGCCACCACATGGTTTCATATGACCAGTTTTCTTTGCTGGCTTATGATAAATTACGGAAAGTGTTTATAGCGTTTGAGATTTAAAATAAAGGTTTTGCCTTTCATCGTCTGTCATTTTGAGATTATTTTTTGCACGGCACGAATTTTGAAGACCAAAGATTGATTATCCATGTTTTTTTCAAAGCAAGCCCAAGGGGCTAAGAAGGATATTGTCTTGAATATAATGAAACCTGAATACTCTATTAAGACACTGTCAGAGAGAATACAGCAGGCAATGGGAGTACAGACTAAGTCAAAAATGAACGAAGGTTAAATTAAAGGAGATTATGTCATGAGAGTATTTATAAAATTGATGTGTATTTATCTAAGTTTTTTTTTCATTCAACTGCCCGGAAAATTATATGCTGCATATGATACAATAGTTGTGTTTGGTGATAGCATTTCCGATAACGGTAATCTATATGAATTTTTTGGGCCCTTGGCGGTTTCCCCTGACTATTATTGGCGTGGTAGGTTCTCCAACGGACCGGTTTGGGTGGAATATCTCAGCGATCCAGACAAGTTGGACGCTAATCTTGTAAATTGGGCGTTAGGTGCGGCTCAAACCCGTGGGCTTGTCCCCTCGGGATTTATCGAACAGGTTGCGTATCATGTGTCGTCGAATGATGCGCCATCCCAGAATACGCTTTTCATTTTGTGGATAGGCGCAAACGATTACTCATTTGGGCTAAGGGACTATGAGGATTCTGTAGGCAATATTCAAGAAGGGTTGCAAGATTTGGCCGATTTCGGGGCAAGGGAATTTTTGGTGCTGAATTTGCCAGATTTGGGAAAAATTCCCATCTATATAGGAACTTCTGACGCTGCGGACGCGACTCAATTTTCAATGAATTTCAATAACGAACTCTCTCACATGATTCAGGAATGGCGGACATCCAATCCACAAATACAGGTTTACTATATGGATTTTTTTTCCATGTTTTCAAATTTATGTCTTAATTCAATTGATGCCGGTTTTACCAATGTAACCGAAGAATCACCGAATTTTTCCGAAGCAGACAATTTCGATAACAGTGACGGTTATGTTTTTTGGGATGAGAGGCATTTTACCACTGAAATGCATGAATGGGCGGCGGATAAAGCACTAATGACGGTAACGGAATCAAACGAAACTATTGAGCCGAGTGGAAATGATTCAAATGAAACCCTTGGGCAGACCGGAAATAAGGGGAAAAATAGTTGTTTTATTTCATCTTTGCAACCTATATGCCAAAACATTCTCCTTTCTATCTGTTCATCCTTCCATAATGAATTAGAATACATACTTCGACATTAAGTTTATGGTTGTCCCACCAATATTAGATTTATCATTAGAAAAATCTTCGAAGTCCAATTTGGCCTTAAACCATTTAACCATAATTCCAATGGAAGTATTTGGATTGAGTAAATATTCGGCACCGGCTAAGCCATGATAGCCAATTCCGTTTGCCGAGTCAGACCCTTCCCAGAGATCTACGCTATAGTTGCCGGCGCTCCCTGTTCCATCCACATCAATTTTAGAACTGTACTATCCCAATCCGCCGCCTATGAATACATCTACTTGATCTGATAATGGTAAGATGAACTTCCCGGTAACTGGAATGCTCCAGATCATCACTTTGGCATCTACACTATAGGAGGCGCCAGCGGCAGAGACAGTATCATTACCTTCCGTATAATAATAATCCCCTCCGATTTCAATTGCGATATTAGGGCTCAATTTAACGCCACCGATCAGCCCTGCCGAAACCATATTATCGAAATTTTTCAGACCGTTTTTATCGTCGTTGGGCATGAAATATCCCAATTTTAAAGTCCAATATCCTGCTGAATCAACAGCCGATGCCAAACCTGGTAAAAGGAAATAAAGAGCCAGGATAAGAACCACGCACATTTTTTTCATAATTTCTCCTTTTTATAAAAAGAATTTTCATCCCATTACCTACCAATATGAAGTCCAGAGATGGAACCCATGACTCCAAATAAATTCAATAACCATATGATAACTACAATAATTACTACGCCATTCAATATTTTTTTTATTCCGGCTTGCATCGGAATGTAGGTATTAATTAGCCACAGTATCACTCCAACGACTACCAACGTAATCACTACTTGAATCAACGGCATCGCTTTTTTCCTTTTATATAGATTTCATCTTCGGAAGATGTCCACTTCTTACTGATAGAATGGAAAGCGTCTCTCGGAAAAAAGGGCCAACGCTTTCCGGTTGCATCAACTTTTTTTGAACTGCTTTTTTACACCTTCCATCCTGTCGCTTAAGACTTCTTCTACTTGTCTAAAACTTTTTTGATCTTGCCAACCTTTTCCTGAACTTTCCCGTCTAAATTTTCATTTTTGCCTTTAGCTTCCAAGTTTCGATGCCCGACTATTTTCCCTACCACTTCTTTGATCTTCCCTTTCACTTTATGAAATTTGCCTTCTGCATTGTCTATTATACTTGATTTCATGGTGTTCCTCCTGTTTGATTTTCGTTGTTGTGAATTTAATTTGAATCTTATACGAATTTTTTAAACCCCAAAGTCAGATTTGAAATGTTTGCCTCCCTGGGGACAAACCAGCCTAAGAATAGTCTGAAATATATTCAATCTTTATGCCAGGTTTCAAACACAACGGATAACGTTATCCATCATACTGATTTATTGTAACAATTTGTTTTAAAAGCGGCTTTAATTCAGCTATTCATACGAATACAAAAAAGGTTATATACGACCACTTGGTAATATATGCCCGCTGTTCACCATACATATCAATCCCTATGGGCGGTTTGAGTTGGATATGGATGCCCGACTGCAATTAACCACTTTTGTAAGAGATGAGAATGTCGCACGTTTGTCATCTTTTATTCATGATCGGCACATAAATTTACTGTGACGTTATTCCTTCACAGTGCCTGATGCGGTCACTCGAAGTGAGTTACGGCCGTTACGTAATCCTAATGCCGCAAATGCTTAACCGGGTTTTACGTTCCGTTGCTCTCTAAACCCCTAAAAGAGGAGTTGACGAACAAGCTCTGCCGCGCGGTCACCGGATTTTAAAATCTGTGTTGTATATTTATACTCCGGATCTGGATCAGCTGATCAATAAGTTTTTGCCTTTCATCCTCGGCCTGCTTGCGATCGGTGATGTCGCTTATCACAACCCGAAAGCGGGGCGGAACCTGCGGTATCATAACTAACGGTCGCTTCAAACTGGGCCCAGAATCGCCTGTTGTCCGGTCGCACAATTCGGAGATCGCAGACCGGAGAGAGGTTTTTTGCAAGAAGCTTTTTTCGCTGCCGGTAAAAGATATCCTTGTCTTCAGGGAGAAAAAAGCGGGTCTGAACCTTCCGAATCCATGGCATCGCCTGTGGTTGGTGGCTGTTTTTAACTGGTTTTTTATCCATTTCTTTCCATATCGGCTGCATAGTCTCCGGTAAGAATGATATTAACCTTTTTGGGGCTTGGAATATTAGTTTTAAATACCTCCCTTCCGAAGGATTCGATACAACTCAGACCTTGGGTATGAATGAATATGTTTCCCTTGTAACCATTAAACTCGTTTATGATATTCAAAAGTACAGAATGGTGAGTTCGCACGGCTGGGCAGTTCGAATACGAAAGAAATGACTGATGATGCCTCCGGCAGCCCTGGCTGGCGGCCAAATTTTTGAAAAATTTGACAAAAACATTTTTATTATAGGGAGGATTGATAAAAATACTTGCGGACGAAACCGCAAAAATTATATAGTTTTTGCGAATTGATTCGCAACATTTTAATATCAAGGGGCTTGCTGTGATTAAACGGACGCTTGAAGAAACAATCATCAACCAGGTTGACCGGGGGAAAATCATTTTAATTATCGGTCCCGGGCGGTCCGTCATCGCCTTAAAATAAGGATCATATTTCACCAACGCCGTAGATGTGACTTACGACGCCATCAGGCTTGTCAAATTGCCAGTCGGACGCCGACCTCAATCACCTGGTCTGCTGGAAGGCGGAAAAACGAAGTGGCATCGGCTGCATTGCGGGACATAAATATGAAAAGATTCGCCCGCCAGCGCGCCATGCCGGATGGTTCGGCAATAACTAGATTTTCACGGCCGATGTAAAAACTCGTTGTTTCAAGGTTCAGATCCAAACCCTGCCCGCGCGCCAGTGAAAATACATTGTCCAGGCTGGGATCTTCCATGAACCCATAACGGGCGATAATGCGATGAAATCCGCCGCCCAGCACCACGAATCCGTGCAGCTTGTTTAAAATCAGAAACCGGGCCGCATGCCACGGGAAAACCGCCGATAGCACCTGCGGCATTCGAGCCACCTGCACTGCTCCGGTAACAGCCAGGAAGAAGAGCCAAACCAGGATCACCGGACCGAAAAGGCCGCCTCCTTGGGCCGTACCGTGACGCTGGATCAGAAACAGCCCGATGAGGATGGCAATGGTGATGGGGATCACATAAGGGGTGAACACAGGCGCGATCATACCGATCCCTTCTATGGCGCTTAGAACGGAAATCGCCGGCGTGATCATGCCGTCCCCATAAAGCAGGCAAGCTGCAAATAGACCAAGGGCGATAATGGTCAACATCCGCCGGTTTTTGGATGCCCCGTTTTGGCCACGAATCAAGGCGGTAAGGGCCATCACGCCGCCTTCCCCGTGGTTGTCCGCCCGGAAAACGAACAGCAGGTATTTCATGCCGACAATCAGGAAAAGCGCCCAAAACATCAGGGAAAGAATCCCCAATACGTTGACATGACTGACCTCAATCCCATATTCACCGTGGAAACACTCCCTTATAGCATATATCGGACTGGTGCTGATATCCCCGAAAACCACTCCCAGGGCAGCCAGCGAAAGCTTGGCCAGACGGCTGTCGATCTTGATCTGATCACCTTCAGTTCGCGGTTTCTTTTCGCTTGTTTTCATGGCCACAACCCTCTTGTTTGATTTCTTCTACCGATTTGTATGTCTGGATGATCCAGTCCAGCGCCTGCTGGGGAGGTGTGATGTTGTCCCCCTCGGAGGCGAACAGGATGATCGGTTTTTTGATGTCTTTCAGGTTCAGGATTTTTTTCCTGTCCAGGGAAAGCGTTCCTTTCTCCAGTTTGTCGCCCACAAAAAGGCTTTGAACGATGGCGTGCATCTCCTCTTTGGTCATTTCCGTATACCCGTCCCACCATTTTTCGAAGGTGAGATATCGTTCTTCATCGGTATCCACATTGGCATAGAGATTATACTGCTTTGTCCACAGGGTATTTCCCGGATTAAGGCTTTCAAAGTTCTCTTCGAGCCATGCACCGTCGAATTTGCCGTTGCCCAGGTCTGCAAGAAGTGAGGTCAGCCAGATTCCGCCAAGCAGTGCCACTGCCCAGCCCGCCTGGCAGTTGCCGATCAGGGCAGGTTTTTCAGATTTTGGATGAAGCCGGGCCACTTCTTCGATGAACCGGACCTCTGCTTTTTCCACATCGTCCATTGTCTGCCCTGGCAGCGGTTCCGGATGAAAGAGAATAAAATAAACCGGGTGCCCCTGGGAAAGCGCATCGCCGATTTCTGAATCGCGTTTGGAGCCACCGATGCCCGGGCCGTTTCCCGCTCTGGGATCGATGACGACAATGGGCCGTTTTTCAGGGTCCATGGTGTCCGTCTTTCTCGGCAGGATTCTGGCCAGATCGTAGTTCACCGGCCTGTCCATAGCCTTGCCCGTAAGGATAACCTCATAGTCAAAGACAAGAACCGGCGGCTCTCCTTTTTTAATTGTTTCAAAATAATTGTTCCCGCGTTTCCGAAGGATGTCCATAAAAAGAATAGCACGCTGACTGGCATCCAACCCATATTCGTAAACATTTTTCAGCCAGTCGAACGCCATCATCGGGTGTTGAAATTTTTTTTCTTCATTCATCATTTGCTCCATTCGTAAAATGTATAAAGACGGCATGGCACCATCATCATTTACGCCATTCGGTGACTCACCAGCGCAGCGGCTGCACATGAAATCGGTCTTGCCCGGGGTGGGTCGGATCGGGATGTGAGAATGATCGGCACCTTTGTGCCGACCACGAAACCGGCCATCTGGGCTCCGGCCAGATATTCAAGGTCTTTGCCCAGGATGTTGCCTGAAACCAGGTCCGGCACCATCAGGATGTCAACGTCACCGGATACGGGGCTATTGATCCCTTTGACCGTTGCCGATTCGGCTGAGATGGCGTTGTCAAAGGCAAGCGGGCCATCCACGATGGCGCCTTTTATCTGGCCTCTTTCCGCCATCTTTGCGAGACATGCCGCATCGATTGTTGAGGGAATGGCCGGGTTGACGACCTCCACAGCCGATAATGCGGCCACTTTGGGTTCTTCCACTCCCAAAAGACGGGCGATATCAACCGCATTCTGTACGATGTTCATTTTGGTAGAAAGGTCTGGGCTGATGTTGATGGCCGCATCGGTAATGTACAGAAGTTTGGGATATGTTTTCAGATCAGCCAGGAACACTTGGGCGATCCGTTGTTTCCCCTGCAGGTGATGGGCAAGGATGGGGTGAAGAAATTCATCTGTATGGATGTGACCCTTCATCAGGGCCTTGACCTCGCCCTTTTCAAAGAGCTTCACACCTTTCTCCGCCACCTCCTCTTCTACCGGTGCATGGACAATGCGAAATGACTTTGTGGAAGGAATGGTTTTAAGTATACTTCGAATAATTGTTTCATCCCCGATTAAAATGGGGTCGACATAACCTGCTTCCGCCGCCTCGCATACACCTTCAAGTACGTGTTGTTCATCTGCATCGATCACGGCTAAGGGCATGGCGGGCAGGCCCTGAACAGCTTTGAGCAGATCTTCAAATGTGCCAAATTCAACGCTCATGGTTTATCTCCTTTTGCCTGTTTTTTTAAAATGAGCTTTTGGGTATGCCGGGCAATCATCAGGTCCTCATTGGTGGGAATCACCCGAACGTCGCAGGGACTATTTGTTGTGGAGATGATTCCGGCATGGGTGTCGTTAATTCCGGGATCGAGGTGTATGCCAAGATAATCGAGGCCGCGGCAGATCATCCATCTTATTGGCGCGGCCCTCTCACCCATACCTCCGGTGAAAACCAGGGTGTCCAGACCGCCAAGAACAGCAGATAGTGCGCCGATATGTTTTTGTGCCGTATAGCAGAAAAGTTCTATTGCCTGGGCGGCATGCGGTTCTTCAGCACGCTTGTCCAGAAGGATTTTCATGTCGGAGCGATCCCGGAGACGCCGATAAGTCCAGATCGCCGGTTGAGCAGGTTTTCAAGTTTTGAGGTATCATACCCTTTCTCATTCATGAGATAAAGCAGAATGCCGGGATCGAGATCTCCGCATCGGGTGCCCATCATGAGACCTCCCAGGGCAGAAAATCCCATGGTCGTGTCCTGGGGTTTGCCGTCTTTCAGTGCCGCCATGCTTGCGCCGTTGCCCAGATGGGCAATGATGATCCGTCCTTTTTTATCTTCCCCCAGAGTGCTTACGATATATTCATAGGAAAGACCATGAAATCTCTAGCGGTGTATGCCTTCATGCCAGAGACTGCGCACGATCGGCAGCCATTGGGCCACTTCCGGTATCTGGCGGTGAAACGCAGTGTCAAAACAGACGATCTGGCTGAGTCCCGGGTAGTGCCCGGCTACGGCTTCAATGCCTTTGATCTCGCCGGGCAGGTGCAAAGGGGCCAGTGGGATAAGGCTTCTCAGGGTGAGCATCAGTTTGGGTGTCACCATTTCAGGCGCCATGTGCTTTGGCCCGCCATGGACAATTTGATGTCCCACGCCATCCGGAGCCGGAAGATGCTGCGCCTCCATGGCCGTGGTGAACATTGCCTTGACAGCCTCGTTGTGGTCGGCGAAATCCGAGTGACTGTCCACCAGGCGTTTTCCCTGGCCATCTTTCAGCCAGAGCTATCCACCGGAAAGACCGATCCGTTCCACCGCCCCTTCGGCAATGAGTTCCTCGGTTTCCTGGAAATGATATAACGCAAATTTTATCGATGAGGAGCCACTGTTGATGCAAAGTATGGTATGGTTCATAATGAACTCCTTTCAACTGATTTATAACGATAATTCATTTAAAAAATATTTAAAGGGCTGTTATTTACAATCACATAAAAAAAGGATGGTCTGACTCTTTTTTATCCTGGGCATATCCCGCCATTCCGGTCATGAATCGAACCAGACCGTAGCTTATCCAGGTCATGATACGCAGCCTTAAGGGCTGCGTTTTCCAGTTGCTCTCACATATGCGCTTAGCCCCCATCCGGATTTCCTGCCCAAGGCTATGCTTTAATGTCTTGGCAAAGTTTTCATCGTCAACAATGACATTTGCCTCGAGAGCAAGCAGCAGGCTGAACGGGTCAAGATTTGAGGAGCCCACAGTAGCCCACCGTTCATCAATTACAGCAACTTTGGCGTGCATATGGCTTTTTTGGTATTCGTAAATCTCGATTCCTGAATTAATGAAACTGCCATGCAGTGCATGTGAGGCATAATGAAACAATCGATATTTCACCTTTCCTTGCAACAGCAAAACCACCCGTACACCGCGCCCGACTGCGTCCAAGAGTGCACGACGAAAATTCAATCCAGGTAAAAAATAGGCATTTGCAAGAATGATTTCAAATTGCGCCTGTCCGATCGCCTGGAGATAAGCATTTTCTATATCGCGGCGATGGCGGATGTTATTTCGTATCAGAAAAGCTGCGCGAATACATCCCATGGGTTTGGATGAAGGTGCTTTTCTATGATTATTCATGCCCCGGTAAGGACGTAATCGGGTCCAGGCCACACGTAACCACACCTGGCGGACCGCAAGGTAAATTTTTTTCACCAGCGGCCCTTCCACGCTTACGGCATAGTCATAACGAGGCGATGTCTGGCCAGGTTCCATATCATCGATAATATTAATGCCCCCGACAAACGCAATTTTCCGGTCCACGACCACAATTTTCCGGTGCAGGCGCCGCAATCGCTGGCGTCTTAGTGTCCACGGGGATATCTTAGGCCGGAACTTCATTACCATTATTCCCGCTGCCTCAAGGTAATCGATCATGGTTTTTGGTAGACGATTCGAACCGAATCCATCGATCAGCACGTGGGTTTTTACACCACGAAAGGCCGCCCGCCTGAGGGCTTCTGCAATTCGTCGACCGGTATTGTCATTTTCGAAAATATAACTTTCCAGATAAATTTCATCCACTGCCTGGTCTAACGCCGCTTCAATCGCCGGAAAATATGCCTCTCCGTTTTGCAACAGGCGGATCTGATTGTCTGGCGTAATGTGGGTCACAACAGGATCGTCCTTTTTCTTAAAAGAGATAATGTGCCCCCAGTCCGATATATTCCACTTTATCTTTATAAAACTGCCCAACCGGAGTGTATCCGTTAAAGTATTCTAAAAGAACCTGCATCTTTCGGCCCAATACCTGTAATTTTTCGAACTCAGCGCCTGCCTTGACTGATATATCCATATTCCAGTTATTTTCTTCATAATTTTTGCAGTCAACGCCAATAATAGGTCGGATTGCAGCAGACTCGATGCGCCAAGGGCTTCGAACCTCAACACCATATTGTGACGACCATACTTTAAGATCCGTTGGTTCTTTACGGAGAAGCCCCCCTCCGCCGCCATAGACGCGAACACCAAAGGAAAGCTCATAAGAAAGTTTCAGGTCTACACCTTCGTAACTGAGGTTCACCCGCTCGAATTTTGTAGCCATCTTTCGTATTAAAAATTCGTCCCCAAGATGTGAACTCTGATGATAAATGCGGCCAAATGCTGAAAATTGGCCTGCGCGCACACTTGAATATATTGATCCAATATAATCAGCATTGAGAAGCTCAGCCGATGGGGCATCCATATTGAAGTCGCTAAAGACGCCTGCATGAAGCCCTGATTCCCATTGTGCTGTGGATTGTCCAAAATAACCCCGGTAAAAGGGTATCGTTTCACCGAATTGGACACTGGCAATATTTCTTCCAGCAACTTCATTTTTCTGATAATTGCGGTAAACCGCTGAAAAATGAGCCCATCTGGGATCTGCCACTAATGGCAAGAATAAATGACCTGAAGGCAAAAGTCCTACAGTCAAGAGGAAAGATTGCGTTGCTGTTGCGATAGTCTCATCACCCAAAGACTCGGCCATGGACTCCTGAACCGTATCTTCCGATATATCTACCGCAATGACGCCAGGGATTTCCGATAGTATTTTTAAAGCTTTGGCTCGATCGAAGGCATTTATGCTACCTGCCGGCAACGTAATGATGCCATCCCTTACGACTAACGATGACATATCAAGATTAAAATTTTGTTTTAACGCACTTGCTGCATAACCGGCAATGTATGCGTCTTCTGGGGTTGTGGCATCAGCAGAATAAACTGACATCAAAAAAACGCCCAGAACAACCATAAATCGTAAATAAACCATTATTTTTTCCCTTAGGTGAACTCGCATTTACAACCAGGCCCGTTTGCACTGATTTCATCATTTATTTAGGCCGGAAAGGACATTGAACGGAAATACGTTTGCTGTTTGCATGACTTATTTCATTTCAACTCAATCATTTCAACTTTTGTGCCAGAGTTCTATCGCTCACGGTCACATCACCCATCTCCAACATTGATCCGACCCCATCAGCCCGATTATTTAGGGTGAGGCGCTCTTGAATGATGATTATACCTTTATTTAAACAATTGAAAAGGGTCATATATGACCATTTGGGTAAATATGACCATGCTTTCAGGAAGGGAACCCATCCTTCTGAAAAAAATTTTCTAAGTCAATTCCTGATATTAATCAAAACGATGGGTGATCGGGTCCTGAGCCTAATAACTCTGGCATGCATGTTGTAACATAAAATGCAGTTCTTATCCGCTGCGATCGGATTCGTATCGATGCGGAATTATTCTATTGTATAAAGATAAAGGAGAGCATTCATGCCAGATAAGATGACCTCAGGAAAGGTTGTCACCGGATTTTCAAGGGGCATGCATTATCTCCACGATCCCGCTTTAAACAAAGGTACAGCATTCACAGAAGCGGAACGCGACGCCTTGGGGATCTGGGGTTTTCTGCCGCCGGGTATCCAAACCCTTGAAGAGCAAGTCATGCGGGTAATGGGAAATTACCATCGAAAGACCTCTGACCTTGAAAAATATATTTTTCTGGTGGCCTTGCAGGACCGGAATCAGACCTTGTTTTACCGGGTGCTCATTGACCATCTGGAAGAAATGATGCCCATTATCTATACGCCCACCGTTGGATTGGCCTGCCAGGAATATGTGCATATCTACCGGCGGCCAAAGGGCTTTTTTATTGGGGAAAATAACAAGGGCCGGTTTTCGGAAATCCTGCAAAACTGGCCGGACCGCGATATCCGTATGATTGTGGTCACCGACGGCGAACGAATTCTTGGTCTGGGCGATCTGGGAGTCGCCGGAATGGGCATCCCCGCGGGAAAGCTTTCGCTTTACAGCGCTTGCGCGGGGATTCATCCAGCCTGGTGTCTGCCGGTGACAATCGACGTGGGGACAAATAATGTGGATCTGCTTCATGACCCGTTGTATTTCGGCATCCGGCATCCGAGAATCCGTGGGGAAGCTTATGATGCGTTGATCGAGGAGTTTATCCGGGCCGTGCAGGAAAATTTTCCGGGTGCAGTGATTCAATTCGAAGATTTTGGAAACAGGAATGCATTCCGGCTGCTGAATAAATACCGAAACCAGGTCTGCACATTTAATGACGACATCCAGGGTACGGCCAGCATGGCCCTGGCCGGTTTGTACGGTGCATTGCGGATCACCGGTCAAAAGCTCATTGACCAGAAAATCCTTTTTCTGGGCGCGGGCGAAGCCGGAACCGGCATCGGCGATCTGATCGTCACCGCGATGACCAATGAGGGTTTATCGCAACAAGAGGCCCGGCAGTGTTTATGGTTTGCGGATTCAAAAGGTCTCGTGGTAAAAAGCCGGGATAGACTCGCGGAACATAAACTCCCCTATGCGCATAACTATGAATACCACCCGTATTTTCCGGATGCGGTCAATGCGTTAAAGCCCACGGCGATTATCGGCGTTTCCGGCCAGGCAGGAGCGTTTACCGGGCCCGTGTTGACGGCAATGGCGAAATATAATGAACGACCCATTGTGTTCGCCCTGTCCAATCCGACGTCACATTCCGAATGCACGGCTATGGAGGCCTATTTCTGGACACAAGGCCGCGCCATTTTTGCCGGCGGCAGTCCTTTTGAACCGGTAACCCTGGAACATAAAATATATGAACCCGGACAGGGAAATAACGCTTATATTTTTCCGGGGGTTGGGCTGGGGCTGATCAGTTGTAAGGCCAGGCATGTTACGAATGAAATGTTTCTGGCGGCTGCAAAAACACTTGCCACTGAAGTATCGGACGCTGACCTCAAGCGGGGAAGTGTCTATCCGCCGTTGAAACGAATCAGGGACGTGTCCGTAAAAATTGCGGTGGCAGTGGCGGAAATCGTATTTGAGCAGGGTCTTGCCTCCATTCCGAGGCCGGAAGATCTGCCGGCATTTATCCGGTCCCAGATGTACACGCCCGTTTATCCGATAATTTCTAACTCTGGAAGGCATCAAGTTTACAAAAATAAATAAATAGAAAGACAAAAGGGGAGACCTTGATATCTTGCCTTTTGTTAAGAAAGGTAGCCATGAAAAATAAAATAGAAGAAATCCTGGGTAGTGAATCTAATCATTTGCTTGAACACAAGTGTGCCACAATCACAAAAGACAAAATTCATGTTCCAGGGCCTAGTTATCTCGATAAGATCCTGATTGAATCCGATAGATCCAACAGTGTTTTAAGAAATCTATGGGCTATGTTCACCCATGGGCGGTTAGCCGAAACAGGTTACCTGTCCATTTTACCTGTTGATCAGGGAGTGGAACATTCCGCAAGCTCCTCATTCGCACCAAATCCGCTCTATTTTGACCCGGAGAATATCGTTAAACTGGCAATAGAAGGTGGGTGTAACGCGGTTGCCTCGACATTAGGCGTTTTAGGAATCGTATCCCGTAAATATGCCCCCAAAATACCGTTTATTCTTAAAATAAATCACAATGAACTGCTCAGTTATCCGAATTCTTACGATCAAAAACTGTTCGCTTCTGTTGATCAGGGATTTGACATGGGCGCCATGGGTATTGGCGCTACCATTTATTTTGGGTCTGCCGAATCACGCAGACAAATAGAAGAAATCAGCAGCGCTTTCCAATACGCTCATAAACTTGGCCTGTTCACCATTTTATGGTGTTATGTGAGAAGTGAACATTTCATCAAGGACAAAACAAATTATGAAAGTTCTGCTGATCTAACCGGGCAGGCCAATCATTTAGGCGTTACCATCGAAGCAGATATTATCAAGCAGAAACAACCTGAAAATAACGGAGGCTATAAAGCCCTCAAATTCGGCAAGACCAATCCTCTGGTCTATGAAGAATTGACATCAGATCATCCGATTGATCTTACGCGCTATCAGGTGGCCAATTGTTATATGGGAAGGATCGGGTTAATAAACTCCGGGGGTGCCTCAGGGAAAAACGACCTGCAGCAAGCGGTTAAAACAGCTGTCATCAATAAAAGAGCCGGTGGCATGGGGTTGATATCCGGCAGGAAAGCTTTTCAAAAACCGATGAAGGAAGGGATTGAACTGTTGCATGCCATACAAGATGTATATCTATCTAAAGACATTACCATCGCATGATAAAAGAGGTTATTCACCGGGAGAACCGCTAATTATTGCGATGAAAAAAGTGCCCATTCATTGCTGCTCGAAGAACTCGACAGCCTGCCTCATCTCGGCAAACTGATAGATGATGTAGTCCGGTTCAGCGACCTCCGGCTGCTTATTTCCATGGTTGGAATAAAAAAATACAGCCTTAATGCCTTGCTGTTTGGCGGCATACACATCCCGAAACATGTCGTTTCCAACGAACAATACGTTTTCCGGGGCTACTCCCAATGTGGTCAAGGCGGCTTTGAAAAGTCTTGGGTCAGGCTTTCGATAGCCGTAGTCCCCGGAAACGATGATGGCGTCGAAATACCCGTCGATCCCCACGGCACGTAGCTCCGGAAGACACCATGCACTCTGGGCGTCGGAAATAACACCGAGCTTGTAGTGGGGGGAGAGGTCGTTCAGAACGTCCAATACCGTAACATCTCAAAAAGTATGTGGTAGAAAAGACGCAACTATGCCGAGGCAATAGCAGCCTTAAGTTCCATTAGATCTGGTAAGGGAGGAATATTATTATTTTGGGCTATCCTATCGT